>ENA-UESL01001094-UESL01001094.1-human-gut-metagenome-genome-assembly--contig:-NODE-1094-length-12476-cov-52.125252_pt1 | contig 12476 bp, 8 predicted proteins | sample MGYA00243008_ERZ508009 | MGnify/ENA primary metagenome ERZ508009 (study PRJEB26167, sample SAMN06115396) | human gut metagenome | host: Homo sapiens | place: China:Guangxi | collected 2016-06-08...
GGTTACCAGCGTACGGATACAGTGGTTCAGCTCAGCAAGCGAGAAGAAGACCTGGTGACGGAGCCGGGCCAGGATCCTGCGTTCGACGATCTGAACGCCCACTTCTGCTTTGGCTTTATCTTTTGGTTTACGCGGCCGCGCTGGTATCACGGCAACATTGTAGTGCTCAAGCATCTGCTGGTAGGTTGGATTAACGTCAGGATCATATTTACAGGCCCGTGACGTGGCGCTTTTCAGATTGTCCGGAACAACAAGCTCAGGAACACCGTCAAGCCACCGGAAGCAACGAACATGGCTCATAACCCAGTCCTCAAGCTGCTGGGACCAGGTGGCCTCTGCCCATGTGTAACTTGACGCCCCGAGAACGGCCACGATGATCTGCGCGGTTCTTATTTCCCCGGTATCAGGGTTGGTAATGTCAACGGTTGGCCCACAGTAATCAACGAAGAGTTTTTCGCCAGCTTTATGGACCTGGCGCATTGATGGCGAGGTGGTTTTCAGCCATTCGCGATACATCCGGCAATAATGGTTATAACTGTAAGAGCCGCCAGGATTGCGTTCTCCGTACTCTTCCCAGAGCAGTTGAAGCGTCACGCATTTATTACGCAGCTCTTTGTATACCGTAGCCCAGTCTGGCAGGGAGTGTTTCTTCATCTTCACCTGCGTTTGAAGGAACGTATGCATTAGCGCTGCATCATCCCATTCTGCGGGCAACGGCCACTGTTTAATACCAAGCTGAGCCGCCCGATTGGCGTAGCGGGATACGACAGAAGGTGAGATCGCCAGACTCCGGCCAATCTGACGATGGCTGAGTCCGGCACCATATTTAAGTCTAAGTATTTCTTTGAGTTTTCTCATAGAGATTGGAGCTGTCGGCATAGGTATCCTTCACCGGAATGGCAAAAGATACAGATCAACACACCTGTGAAGTTCCAATAACATTGATGGAGATCACCGAATAACAAAGTGAGTCAAAAGTGATCTCCATCGATGTTATTCAGCGATCTGCTCAAATGTTATTACCCGATCTCGATGGATGTTATTGGGTGATCTCCGTTCATGAAAATACGCAGGTGATCGGAGTAAAAATAGGCAGGCCTCATTGGTTATGATGATACCTGCTTGTTTAATTATCACTTTAAATATAATTCTATTTTCTTGTAGGGGGATTTTTTAAGTCTGAGATGTGAAAATTAAAAAAATGGCAGTGGCATTTCTTATGAAAACACCTATTGCGTATTACCACTCACAGAGACCGCCTAATAACATTACCGAAGTACGGCTGATAACATTTCGCTGGATCGCCGAATAACGGTGTTTTTCAGGGGGGAGAGTTGTCAGTTCAGTGCTGTTCATGATAGACCATGGGTCGATATTCTTTTTACCCAGGGTCTTCTGACTAATGAGCACACATTATCGCCTGTATCCACCATTCCTCTGTGTTCCTGAAAAGCATAATTTTCCGGATGTCTGGGAGCATTTTTGTTGTAAGTTGCTGAATCTTCAGCATGGTACCAGTGAAATTTATGTCCGAAATCCTCCTGAGCAGGGGATTGATCTCTGGTATCCCTCCGCCCGAATAGCTTATCAGTGCAAGTGTGTGGAATCCGGTAAGGCTGGTGATTTCAATGTTACAAAAGCTATTGAGTCAGTCATATCAGCCAAAGCGGCCCGGCATGTGCTGGGCTGGGAAAAGTATGTTTTGTGCGTCAACGTCCCTGTTACCGGGGGGGCGGAAAAGAGGCTGAAAGAGGTCCTGCCTGACATTGATGTCATGAGCGAATCGGTATGGTTGTCTCTGTGTGAAAAGCATCCCCTTGACGTTGAACGTAATTTCAGAAAGCTTCTCGATGTTCCTCAAAACAGATTTGTTTCAGCCATTAGTAATACCTTTTCAGTACGCTATACCGAAGAGCTCCGGCAACAACTGGAAGATTCACCTTTTGATATTTTTTTGTATTCCAGTCGACAGGATTCCGTGTTTCGGATCCCTGTGGCGGGGAGCTTTACTGCGGGAGATGTAATCAACATTCTGCGGAATTTTTTCCGCCTTCCGAAACCAGCGACATTTTCAGACGAAAACATTCAGGTATCGCTTAATCATTCTTTGGTCTTTGATGGCAAAAAAGTCCCTCTTAAAAAGACCCTGGGAGAGGTGGGGGTTGTCCATGGTTCTGTCGTTACTTTCTGGACTCAATTTGCCTGGAAAGACCTGGAAGATTTCCGGTTTGATGGCGATGTTATTCATTATGGCGTTCCCACATTGAGTAAAGAAGAACGCAGGGATAGGGCACTGGCCAGATATAAAAGAATTATACAGGAAGGATTCCGTGAGGCTGAGACAGGTATTATAACTGATATATCCGCAGAAAAATGAGGTGGGGGTTGATTTAGCAGGTATTGAATCAGGGATGATGGAAAATTCATCCCTGACTTTTTTACTGAATTGGTGACGCATTCGGAACATCGTAGATATGTGCGGCAAAGTGTGACTGCAGGCGATGGTCAAGCAGGGCCTGAAATATATCGGCACAGCAGGCATCACTGGCAATAATCCTGCCCTGTTCATCAAACTGAAGATTCAGCCGGAACCGCGAGGCATGTTCCCTGAGGCTTGCCATAAACTCCGGTAACTTATAGAATCCTTTTTCTTTTATGGCCGATGCTCTTCTTAGCTGCATTGCGTTTGTTCCGACATATCTTTTTAGTGGCTCGGCATCGGTAAAGAGCTGACTGAATTCTGGTTCATCAACGAGATCGTTAAAGTTAGTAAGGTGAGCTTTTTTATAACTCAGAAGGGATTCAAACGTTTTTTTGTTTTTGATGAAAACATTGTCACCAAGAATATAAAAATCAAAATCTTTTGCTATGTTAAAACGAGGGGTGTCATCTATTTTTAATTTATTGTTTTTGAAAACAACAGATCGTAATCCGGATTGTTTTTTCGTTGCCCATGATGGATCTGTTTTTTTGACACAATGTAGTACAGTATCTCCGGACACCAGTTTCACAGAGTAAAAATCACAGTTCGCCAGTTCTTTGATTTCTTTTACTTTTCTGGCCTGTGTCTGGTCCGCAGATAGTGCTGTAATTGCAACCGCAGAGGTTTCTCCGGAACCAATCAGCATCAGGCTGGCTTCATTGTTCTGGGCCAGCAGTGAATACTCAATAGTCTCCGTGTATTTTCCTCTTTCAGCACAAATAAATTCCGTCAGTTCAGTTTTGAGTTCAGGAACAACAGTGATCCATTTCCCCCTGTATACCGAGTTACTTTTTACTGTCTGTTTCCTGAACACCCAGACAGAAAGTGTTGCACTCTGGATATCAAAATCCTGTAATTCTTTAAGTTTCATCCTTATCTCCACTAATAATAATGACAGACTGTATTGTCTGATATTCGTAATCAGAATCAGGGGAAATACTCAGGTTTGATAATACCACACCTGAGTGTGTCTTTTTGCTACCTGGATGTCGATAAGTTACTTCATACATTTTCCAGTTGAATACGATAAGTATAGGGTTAAGTATTATTTGTCCGGTCTTATAAGACAGCCAGAAGAGCCAGAGAAGAAATACAATAAACCCCAAAAATTTGTTGGTCTCCTGGTAATTAATGCTCATGAACGAAACAATGTAAGGGAGAACATAGTTCATCAGGTCTGACGGCGTATACTTTACTTCCAGAATCCTGATTTTTTGCTCATCGCTTTTAGCCAGTTTTAATATAAGCCATGAAAGAAGAAAACATACCAGGCAGATGAGAAATAAACTGACGGACAGTAATGGTTCCTTAAACGGCAGGTTACAGGAGTCAGATGTCAATAAATCAAAGCAAAGATGCCTTTTATATTTACTGTCATCAAAATCCTGAATGAGCAGGATCATACTAAGTGGCAAATATGAGCCCAGAAATACAGCAAACGCAAACGGCAGCCTTGGGGTCATTTTACCTCCTAACCTGTGGGGGAAACTCACATCTTACCAATATTTGATGACAACCGGGAAGGTGTTTAACCAGCCGGATGCTTCCACAACGGTCAGTAGCCGGCCCTTTTTAATTCGACAGCAAGTCGTTTAAGACTCTCATCCAGATATCTGTGATTCTGCTTCAGCTCTTTTTTCATTAGTTCCGTGTGATGTTCCAGGTCCGGGTTATCTCCCGCCCGACTGACCGGAAAATCATCATCAGAAGACAGACGCCCATTCCTGCTGTAATCCATCACGATACAGACTAGGGTTGCAAGGTCTATCACCCTGTGCAGAGGAAGTTCTTCTGACTGCCTTGACCATTTTTCTCCGGTATTGCGCCAGACTTTAGCTGACAACTCTGTCCAGCCGGGGGAATTCCACTGCGCGATGCCGACTGACAGGCCTTTGGCATCACTGTCGTCAGCGTATGGACCATCAATACGATCATAATTTTCGACAGTAATGACAGGTTTATGTTTCAGATAAACGGGGATCTTCATGGTCAGTAGCCTCTGGATTGATATCAGATACTGCACAATTTACAAATTTTACTAAATTATAAAATTCTGTAAATGTAACATTATATGTTTGTTGTTTTAATTTAATTGGTTAAATGGTTAATGGAAAGCCGGGTATTTATCTGATTCTGTTTCGTACGGTTTGCCGTCAGTCTTTACAAAAAAAAATCCAGAAGGTGAAGCCAGCCAACCGTAAAGGCTGGATGGCTGATTACGGGGCTTATAAGTGAAATCCTGATTATCTCAGTGGATTATTGACTCTGGCGTAGTCAAAAGGAGAAACAACCTCGTGAATGTTTGCGTCGATAAAATCCCCCCACCATTGCAGCATCAGTCTTCGTTCATCCAGAAACTCCGCCTTGTGAATGTAAGCCGCCCGTACGCCATTACGCTCCTGATGGCTCATCTGACGTTCAACCGCATCTCTCGACCATAATCCTGATTCAATCAATGAACTGCAGGCCATTGTCCGGAAGCCGTGGCCACAGACCTCGACCTTCGTATCGTAACCCATAAGCCGCAGTGCGTTATTTACCGTATTTTCACTCATGGGTTTCCATGGATTATGGTCGCCGGTGAAAATCAGTTCATGCTCTCCACTGATAGTGTGGATCTGCTTCAGAATATCCAGCGCCTGAGTAGAGAGTGGTACCAGATGTTCTGTCCGCATTTTGGAGCCACGATGCGAGTACTTGACCCCGTCAATAGGTTTCCGCTCCGGAGGGATCGTCCACATGGCTTTTTCGAAGTCGATCTCAGACCATCTGGCGAAACGGAGTTCACTGGAACGGATGAAGATAAGCAGGGTGAGTTTTGTTGCCAGCCGTGTCAGAGGCTGACCCCGGTATGTATCCAGGCGTTCAAGGAGTTCTGAAATGCGGTTGAGGGCCAGGGCGGGGCGGTGCTGTCGTTTCACTGTTGTTAATGCACCAGTCATATCGACAGCGGGGTTATAGCTGATGATGCCGGACTGGGCAGCATAGCGCATGATTGCAGTGATACGTTGCTGAAGGCGGGCGGCTATCTCGTATATCTCTCTGGCTTCGGCTGCTTTAACGGGGATAAGCAAATCTGGCGTCCTGAGTGAGGTAATATCGCGTGAGCCGATGAAGGGAAACACATGAGTTTCGAGGCTTTTCAGTATCTTCTCACTATGTGAGGCAGACCATTTTTTATTGCTCTTATGCCACTGTCTTGCGATGCCTTCAAATGTCTGAGCTGTTTCGGGTACAGACTTTTTGATACGTTTCTGTTCGCACGGGTCAGTTCCCTCAGCTATCTGCTTCCTTGCCGCATCGCGTTTTTCCCTTGCTTCTGATAACGAGACTTCAGGGTAAACACCCAGAGCGAGCGTTTTCTCTTTGCCCAGAAACCGGTAGCGGAGCCGCCAGTAGCGGGAACCGTTAGGGTGAACAAGCAAAAACATGTTGCCGCTGTCGGCAAGTTTATAAGGTTTTTCATCCGGTTTAGCTGCACGGATTTTAGCGTCAGTGAGCGCCATTGGCGGTATCTCCTGATAGTAAAAGGGGTATAAATTTTATCGAATCAGACTATACCCTCAGTTGTACCCTCACAAGGGACTTGATGCGGGTTGAAGTTGATTGAGTTGGGTGGAGTTAAGGGATTGTAGAAGTGTTGATTTTTGAGGGCTTAGAATGCAAAAACGGACCTCCGTGGAGGTCCGTTGATATGAATTTGGTGCCCGGACTCGGAATCGAACCAAGGACACGGGGATTTTCAATCCCTTAAAAAAAGACCAAACGATCTATTAGAACTGACAGCCTTTTACTGGTTTACCTTAAGAAAAATGTTGCAGTTGGGTGCTATAAGCCTTAAATGAGGTCCAAATGAGGCGTTTCGAAGCTACCAGATATCTACCATTGAGTACGTATGGCTTATTACAGTGTAGCTTCGGAGGTCTGATACCTATGTTGCATTAGATGAAAGAACCTCATCCTGAGCAAGCAAGGTAATTACATCACCAGCAATATCTGATCTGATTCCCGGTGATTTATGAGCCACATAGGTAGCAACAGCCAGAGGCCTCAAGTTTAAGTTAGCTGAGATGCGTTTGATTTCTTCGATAACGTTGAATGCGTCACATTCCAGTGCAAGGCTCGTACGCGCAGTATCGAGAGCAATTCGTTGAACAGCAGTGAGGGGGATGTGTTTCTTCAGTTCTGCTGTGATAATCCGCTGAGCTTCAACGCCAATAGATGCGCCTCCTTCAACTATTCCCGTTAGTCCTACAAGTTTTCCGCCATCGCTGCGACTATTATCATCTTTGACCTTTGGAGGGGGGACTAAGGCAGTTATATCAACATCCTGCTGAAGCAAATCCAGAAGTTCGGGGAGTATCTCCGGCTTGATAACATTTTTTAAGGCTGCGGCTCTGTTCGCAAGGTTGACAGGAGAAACCCCTAGCCGTGCTGACATAGCAATGAGACAATTTGCTACGATAATAATATCGCTGATACCTGCCAGATGTGCACATTCATCCCGGAAAGCTTTATCGTCACGTAGTACTTTTGGGAGCTGGATGTGTTTTAATATTTTCTGTTTCTGCGGTGATTTGGAATAACCACGTAAAGCCATTTCGGCACTTTTTGTAACTTCTCTGATACTATCGGCCAGTTCGTCGCCGCCTTCCAGACTCGTAGTAAGCTGTAGCATGTAATTGAGTCTGGCAGGCATGTCATGCGTGACTTTCCCTGATGCAATTTTCTGGCTAATTTCATTCAAATTGCTGATTACCCCAACTGCGATTTTTGATGGCGGTTTTGCTGTATTAGTAACCTTGTGCCTTGAATGTACTTCTTGAGACATCAATATAAGCGCTTTACGCCAGTCGGGTTGGATACCGGCTTTTAGCGTCTCAAGATTGCTGATGATGTTACGAAGATTGTCGCATCTTGCCAGTGGTATTGGTTCACCGTTAGATTTTCCAGTAGTTAACCAACGAACAATAAAAACGAAATCAGCTGTAGCAGAGGCTCTCAGCCCATCAATCACCCGCTCCCTTGCTTCAGGCGTATGAGGATTATTTTTGCGTACTGGCAGTCGATCACTTTTATTGTAAGTTGGTTTTTTCATATCACTGTCTCAAATTAGCCCATGCTAGATGTTTCCGCCTACACCTTTGAATTTATCAATAAAGGCACCAATTTTTTGGAATACGGTCTGCTTTTTCGTTTTGTACTGAGGATTCAGCGGACTGAGCTTTGGTAGCGTCTCATTTAGCTCCGTCCCATTTTCGGTGGCATACTCCCGTTTTAGTGATGTGCGGATATAGCGCCTTGCAGCCTCTTCATTGAGATTTTCTTCCTTAATCAACGCCTCTGCTTCCCGTTGCTGTTCACGCTGAGCATAGGTAAAGAATGCATCAATGATACTGGCCTTGTCCGGCATGTCATCAAGGTTAGTTTGCTGAATAAAGTCAACAATCAGACCTTCTTTGGCACGGTTGCCCAGACTTGAGCGGATTAAGCGTCTGACCTCTTCAGTCAGGGCTTCTTTACCTTTTTTCTGACGATTGTGGTCGAAAATCAGACCAAGGATGTAATCCAGGTTAATTTCCTGCGACTTCAGCAGGTCAATTTCAAACACCACGTCATCCCAGTCTGTGGTTGATTTATCCCTGTCGTTTGATGCTTTTTCGCGTCGCTGCCAGTCCCGGATATCATTGTATGCTGAGCGATAGTCCTGAACTTTACGTTCTGCCGGGAGACGAATGGTTTGTAATTCAGCAAATTTTTCATCATCCACATAGTGCTCTGCTTTAAAGGTTTCTACCGCTTCCGGGTCACTAATATCAACCTTCTGCAGGGCTTTCAGCGTGGCAAATTCATCGTAGTTTTGCAGGATGTTTTCTGCCCGCAGATATTCACCAAACAGTTTGACGAAGGCTTTTTTCTCTTTTTCACTGTCGATACTGGCAGGGTCAGGGAAGCGCTGCCCCAGCTCCGAAACAACAGCCATAAAACCTCGTTTAGCCTCACCGGTTGCCGCATCGGTAAAGCCCTGCATGTACTCTTCGTAGCTTTTTTCCAGCACCACATTCTTGGTGTTTTTGTCGCCAAAAAGTGTGATGGCATCAATGGTCGGACGCTCCAGGTCCCTGAAAGTCACGATATTGCCGAAGGTTTTGGTTGCATCATAGATACGGTTGGTGCGTGAGAATGCCTGCATCAGACCGTGATAACGCAGGTTTTTGTCAACGAACAGAGTATTGAGAGTCGGAGCATCAAAGCCAGTCAAGAACATTCCCACCACGATGAGAAGGTCAATATCCTGATTTTTCACTCGTTGAGCTAAATCGCGGTAGTAGTTCTGGAAACCGTTACTGTCGGTGCTGAAATTGGTTTTAAAGTGATTGTTATAGTCATCAATGGCTGAATCCAGGAATTCCTTTGCGCTGCTGTTCATTGCACTGGTATCAAAACTTTCGTCGGTAATATCACCAATGGCGCTTTGCTCTTCATTAGCAGCAAAAGAGAAGATGGTTGCCACCCGAAGACGTTTATAGCTGCCAGATTTCTTCTCCGCTTCTTCCTGTAGCATTTTAAACGTCGTGTAATAAGCTTTTGCCGCTTCCACGCTGCTAACTGCTAACATGGCGTTAAAGCCCTTAGCTCCCGGGAAGGTTCGGTGCGTTTTCTGACGGAAGTTATTGAGAATGTATTGCGTTATTTCCTGAATACGCAGGGGGTGCAAAAATGCCTGCTGGTTTTCAGCCGCGCCGAGTTTTTTCTCGTCAGTTTCCGTTTCAAGAGACTTAAACTGTGGGCGGACATCGTTATAGTCCACCTTAAACTTCAGCACTTTTTCATCACGAATCGCATCAGTAATTACGTAAGAATGTAACTCACGCCCGAACACGCTGGTTGTGGTTTCTGCTCCCAGTGCGTTTTCCGGGAAAATAGGCGTACCGGTAAAACCAAACTGATAAAAGCGTCTAAATTTCTTTTTGAGGTTTTTCTGGGCCTCACCGAACTGGCTGCGGTGACACTCATCAAAGATAAACACCACCTGCTGTTGATAGACGGGCAGGTCAGCTTCGGCTTTCATCAGATTATTGAGTTTCTGAATGGTTGTGACGATAATTTTGTTATCGTCCTTATCCAGGTTTCTTCTGAGGCCAGCTGTATTATCCGAACCATTCACACTGTCCGGAGAGAAGCGCTGATACTCCTTCATGGTCTGGTAATCGAGGTCTTTCCTGTCGACCACGAAGAAGACTTTATCAATAAAGTCCAGCTCGGTTGCCAGACGTGCGGCCTTAAAGCTGGTCAGGGTTTTACCTGACCCAGTGGTATGCCAGATAAACCCGCCGCTTTCTGGTTTTGACCAGTTCTTCGCTTTAAATGAGCTGTTAATTTTCCAGAGGATTCGCTCAGTGGCGGCAATCTGATAGGGGCGCATGACCAGCAGTGTCTGGCTGCTGTCAAACACGCTGTAATTAAACAGAACATTCAGCAGAGTATGCTTCTGGAAGAAAGTGGCGGTAAAGTCCTTCAGGTCCTTAATCAAAGTGTTATCCGATTTCGCCCAGTTCATGGTGAAATCAAAGCTATTTTTATCCCGTTTAGTGGTACTGGCAAAGTACCGGGTATCAGTCCCGTTGGAAATCACGAAGAGTTGCAGGTATTTAAACAGGGAGTTATCGCTGTTAAAGCTTTCCTTGCTGTAACGGTGTATCTGGTTAAAGGCTTCACGAATCGCCACGCCACGCTTTTTGAGTTCGATTTGCACCAGCGGCAGGCCGTTAACCAGAATGGTGACGTCATAACGGTTAGCGTGTGAGCCGGTCTGTTCAAACTGCTGAATGACCTGCACCTTATTGCGCAGCAGGTTCTTTTTATCTATCAGATAGATGTTTTCCAGACGACCGTCATCAAACGTGAAATCACAGATATAGTCGATATGGATTTTACGGGTTTTGTCCAGGCTGCTGTCACTGGGGCTGTCCAGATACTGCTCTGCGAAGCGCCGCCATTCACTTTCGTTAAACACCACACCATTAAGACGCTGAAGCTGGTCTCGCACATTCGCCAGCATCGCAGCCGGTGACTTAACGGAGATAAACTCATACCCCTGATTAAGAAGGTCTTGAATCAGCTCCCGCTCAAGGTCCGATTCGCTCTGGTAACTCTCACCAGTTTCCTGAGCTTTAGAGTACTTATCAAGGACGATAAAGTTATTGGATTCAGCAATAGTATGTGTCTGTTGTGTCATGGTGCATCCTGTGCGTCATCTGGTAAAGCCCGGAAGGGTATCAGAAGCATCTTCCGGTATTCCTAAAGCCTGATACCGGGCGGGTGAAAGCATACCCTACCGGTATCAATGGCCTGTCAGTTGCTGGCGGCTTCTAGTTTCGGGAAGCTGAACAATAACTCACGATAGTACTCGTACTGTTTCTGGCGTAGTTCGAGTTCGCGAGGGAGGCCTTCTTCAATCGAATGGGTCAATCTGTCGAACTTATCCAGCAGGGCTACGATGCGGTTCTGTACTTCTAATGGTGGTATCGGTATTTGAAACTTCGAAAACTCTTCTTTCGTAATCGTTTTTAATGTGCTTCCCCTTGCAAATTCCTTTTCTAGGTCAAATTTTGCTTTTAACTGATGAGCAAAATATTTTTTATTTACTGCTGCTTTGTATTTCGTGAATATTGCCAGCGTTCTATCCACATAACAGTCATATTGCGTTAACGCTACGCGACCGATAGTTCCCTGCAGTGACACGATAACGGTCCCCGCTTCAACAAATACACTTTTGGATTGAGCTAACTTCGAAATTTGTTGTTTGGTGCTTCTGTGCAATCTGAATCCAAAATCGGCAACATCCGCAACCTGAACAAAAGGCATGCAACCTTCACCGTTATACCATTCACTATTACCATACGGCTGGGGAAATGAGCCCCGCCTAAAGGAAGCTACCTCGTCGAGAGTTTTCCACTCAACCTCACACTCTTCAAAACTCAGCAATTTATCACGATAGTAGTTGTACTGTTTTTTTCGCAGGGTAAGCTCTGCGGTAAGCTCTGCGGTAAGCTCTGCGGTAAGCTCGGTAAATTTATCCAGAATCCGGACGATTTCAGCCTGGATGGCGAGGGACTTTTCCGGGTTGGCTGGGCAAGGGACAGGTACTTTTTTCTGAGCATAATTGCTAATCCATTGACGCTTGTGGTCACCATCTACAAGCTCGCTTGGCAATGTGTTTAGCCAATAGTAAACATACTTTAGTGAAAATCTAATATCATCACTTGAAGTAATCATTTTCATAGCCGATGACTTTGCTTTGAAGTCAAAATCAACCCATTTACTGGCTGTTGTGAAATCATCAAAAATGATTACAGGGGTTTTCGATGCCTCATAGATACCATGTGTTTCATCGGTATATCCAAGAATGAATGTCTTCCCTGCGGTAAGAACAGGTATGCTAAACGTATCGTGATAATCCTTAGCCTTTACCAAATACTTTGTTGGTTGTTCATATTTAGTGACATTACCCAGCGGCAACCATTCAACTTCAACCCCATCCAGCAGTTTTTCCAGATAGCTCAACTTACTCATTCCTGAACCTCGTCACCTTCAATCTCAGCCACTATTGAATCAATGTCTTTGCGCAACTGATCGATTTTGCTGACGGTGATTTTTAGCTCGGCATTCAGCTCTGCAATATCGACAATTTCGCGGGTATCCATGGCTTCGACGTAGCTGCTTACTGACAGGTTATAGTCATTTGCGGCTACTGTTTCATAAGGGATTGTTTTCGCTAGGTGGTCAATATCTGCTTTGCTGGTAAAGACCTGCATAATCTTTTCGATATGACCATCAGTCAGGATATTGTTATTGGTTTCTTTCTTAAACAACCCGCTGGCGTCAATAAACTGAACGCGAGTATCTGTTTTGTGTTTTGACATCACCAGAATGTTAACGGCAATGGTGGTGCCGAAGAACAGATTCGGTGCCAGAGAAATCACCGTTTCAA
>ENA-UESL01001097-UESL01001097.1-human-gut-metagenome-genome-assembly--contig:-NODE-1097-length-12437-cov-17.310194_pt1 | contig 12437 bp, 9 predicted proteins | sample MGYA00243008_ERZ508009 | MGnify/ENA primary metagenome ERZ508009 (study PRJEB26167, sample SAMN06115396) | human gut metagenome | host: Homo sapiens | place: China:Guangxi | collected 2016-06-08...
GAACTCATTGAAAGCATCTACATAGGTATCGGCAGGCTGATAGTCGAGCACGGGCACACCCGATTCACGGGCGAATTTCATGACATTCTCGTTCACTTTTTCGCTGTTTTGTATCACACCGTCGGAGTAGGCAATGGCCAGTTTGCACAGCTCCTCGTAATTTGCCGGAGATTTGACGATGCTTTCCACATCATTCTTTTCAATGCCTTTCAGCATGAGTTTTTCAGTCAGATTACCTTCGCAGTCCGATTTGAAATCATCTTCAAATACCGAAAATACTACTTTTGAGTCTCTGAATGACGGTTCATCCTGATAAGCCTTCTTGATATAAAGAGGTACAAATGCACTCATCCACCCTTGGCAATGGATAATGTCCGGACACCAGCGTAATTTCTTTACCGTTTCCAATACGCCGCGTGCATAAAAAATAGCACGTTCGTCATTGTCTTTGTATTCTACACCGTTTTCGTCAGCTACCATTTGGCGGTGCTGGAAATAGTCGTCATTGTCAATGAAGTAAACCTGCATACGTGCAGCTTGGATAGATGCTACCTTGATAATCAGCGGATGGTCCGTATCGTCTATGATTAAATTCATGCCGGACAGGCGGATGACTTCGTGTAATTGGTTTCTGCGTTCATTGACATTGCCCCATTTTGGCATAAAAGTTCTGATTTCTCTGCCTTTTTCCTGAATAGCCTGAGGAAGAAATCTTCCCATGTTTGCCATTTCGGATTCGGGAACGTAAGGGGTAATCTCTTGTGTAATAAATAAAACTTTATTTGCCTTCATCTTAACTTTTTGTTGCTCATAATCATTTTGCAAAGATATAAAAAAAATAGATGAGAGTGGCAAGAAACGAGGAATAATAATTCCTTATGATATGTTAAGTGGCTGGTAATTAGTCGTTAGCAATTTGAAGTTAATGGCCGATGTCTTGCGGAATTAGGTGAAAAACGGGAAAGAACAAGTGGCCCGCCGGTGGCTGAAGAGGGCTTATTGCGCCATATCTGCAAGGTATTAACCGCTTATTACTAATTACTCATCATTAATTAAAATTCTTTTTTTTCTTCGTTATCTCCCAAATAATGGTTTACTTTGCAGCCGTTTTAAATGAAACTACTCAAACAAAAGAGATAAAAAGATGAAGTTAGTTCAAACAATCAAAGAGCTTCAGTCAGAGCTGGATGCCCTGCGCAGTGAGGGAAAGACAATAGGTCTGGTACCTACGATGGGTGCACTCCATGCCGGACACGCTTCGTTGGTGAAACGTGCTGTTGCAGAAAATGATGTAGTGGTGGTAAGTGATTTTGTGAATCCTACCCAGTTTAACGACAAAAATGACTTGGCAAAATATCCGCGTACATTGGATGCCGATTGTGAATTGTTGGAAAAAGTAGGGGCGGCTTTTGTTTTTGCTCCGTCTGTAGAAGAGATTTATCCTGAGCCTGATACCCGGCAGTTCAGCTATGCGCCGTTGGACACAGTGATGGAAGGCCGTTTCCGTCCGGGACATTTCAATGGAGTATGCCAGATAGTGAGCAAGCTGTTTATGATTGTAAATCCTACCCGTGCTTATTTCGGCGAGAAAGATTTCCAGCAGTTGGCTATTATTCGTGAAATGGTGAAACAGATAGGGTTCAACGGACTGGAAATTGTAGGTTGTCCTATTGTGCGTGAGGAAGACGGGCTGGCATTGAGCAGCCGCAATGCACGGCTTTCTGCGGTGGAGAGAGAGTATGCGCTGAATATTTCGCAGACTTTATTTAAGAGTTGTACTTTTGCAAAATCTCATCCGGTCGCTGAGACTCAGAAGTTTGTAGAAGATGCGATTGCTGCCGCTCCGGGTTTGCGTCTGGAATATTTTGAAATAGTAGACGGCACTACGCTTCAGAAAATAACGGATTGGGAAGATACGGATTATGCAGTAGGTTGCATTACGGTATTTTGCGGAGAGGTACGTTTGATAGATAATATAAAATATAAGGGATAGTGATCGTTAACCATTAGAATTATGATGATTGAGGTATTAAAGTCGAAACTGCATTGTGTCCGTGTAACGGAAGCCAATTTGAATTACATGGGTAGTATTACGATTGACGAGGACTTGATGGATGCCGCCAACATGATTGCCGGCGAGAAAGTGCACATTGTGGATAATAATAACGGCGAGAGGTTTGAAACTTATATTATTAATGGTGAGCGCGGTTCGGGATGTATTTGTCTGAATGGGGCTGCTGCCCGGAAAGTACAGGTGGGTGACATTGTGATTATCATGTCATACGCCATGATGGATTTTGAGGAAGCTAAATCGTTCAAGCCGACGGTGGTTTTCCCTGATTCGGCGATGAACAAGATTGTATAACGATATTTTTGTTCGGTAATCCAAAAGCCCGGTAGACGTGAGTCTGATACGGGCTTTATTTTTTATCCGCAATCATAGGGGCAATAAACTTTCATTTATTATCCGGTAGTATGATTGCGGATAATCTGTTTATATAGATTTCTCCTTGATAAGTCCTGTCCGGTAGGCCATCAGCAATTTCTTTAAATCGTTGATCTGTGTCACCAGTTCCCGTCCTTTGTCAGTGTCCTTTACCATCATGCGTTGGGTGCTCATTTCTACTATCTGGGTGCTCGATTTGATATCCTGCCCTTCTTCAATGGCTTTTTGCATTGAGGTGAACGGTTCGTGCTGTACCAGTTGGAATCCGCGCGAATGGTATACCAGTGTATATCCGGCAATTCCGGTTTCCGAATGGTACGCTTTAGAGAATCCTCCGTCTATGACCATCATCTTGCCGTTTGCTTTTATCGGATTCTCACCTTGGATGGTTTTTACGGGTACATGCCCGTTGATGATATGGCGGTGTGTTCCTATCACGCCGAACTCGTCCAGCAGCATGTCACATACTTTTTCTTCATTGCGCAGGCTGTAATAGTGACCTTTCACTTCCTTGTGCAACTCTTTCTCTTTTAAGAAGTAACGTTCAAAAGTAGCCATTTTGTCTTTGTCGAAAGCAGGGGAGTCTTTGCCACACCACAAGTACCATACATAGTCTACAGCAAAGGGTCTGTCCTCGTTGTCTTCCTCAGCGAAGAAGGCGGTACGGATCAAATGCCCTACTTTTTCCAGCAAGGCTTTTCCCTTGTACGTTTTTCCGGCTATGGACACATCTTTCAGCGTACCGTCGGCATTCAAGGGAATGGAGGCGTGGAACAGCAGATTTGAGTTGCTCACCGTGTACATGCATCCGTAACGGAACAGGCAGCGGATATGTTTTTTCAATTTCTCACTGCTGACAAATGAACGATGGAGTTTGTTCATAATTTCCCGTTCTTCGTCTGTCAGCTTATAAGGATCGGCAGGATCTACCGTAGGAAGAAAACTGTCTTTCAGCTCATATTCTTTTCCATTGGGCATTGTGATGGTCTTACGCTCGAAGTCTATACGGTGTAGCAGCATACGGTCGTCCATCTCGAAATCGGGGCGGCGCCTGATAATCTCCGCTTCCAGCTTGAACTGGATAACACTGATTGCTTTGTGCATCTGGCCTATCATGCGCAGCGTCTTGGCATTGTACGTACAGTCTTCTTTCTCTACTTTCGGTCCGAACAGGGTGCAGGGATCATCAGCGTATGTTTCCATGGCAAAGGTGGCCAGGGGCAGAAGGTTGATGCCATATCCGTCCTCCAGAGCGGCAAGGTTGCCATAACGCATGGCCAGGCGTAGCACGTTTGCCATACAGCAGTCGTTGCCGGCTGCGGCTCCCATCCATAAAATGTCATGGTTTCCCCATTGTACGTCGAAATTATGATAATCGCATAATATGTCCATAATGCGGTGGGGGGCAGGGCCACGGTCGAATATATCACCCAGCACATGCAGTGTGTCTATGGTGAGCCGTTGGATGAGGTTGCATAGGGCAATGATAAAGTCATCGGCACGGCGGGTAGAGATGATGGTGCTGATGATGACATTAATATACGCCTGCTTGTTGGGAACCATTGAGTTTTCGTGCAACAACTCCTGAATGATATACGAGAATTCTTTGGGAAGCGACTTTCGCACTTTGGAACGGGTGTATTTGGAGGATACATTTTGGCATACACGTACCAACTGGTTCAACGTGATGACATACCAGTCGTCCAGATCCGTTTCCACTGCTTTTACCAGATCCAGTTTTTGTTCCGGATAATAAATCAGCGTACATAGTTCTTTTTTTTCATTCTCGCGCAGGGTATTGCCGAATATTTCATTTACTTTTCTTTTGATGGCTCCGGAAGCATTCCGCAATACATGCTGGAATGCCTCGTACTCTCCGTGCAGGTCGGCAAGGAAATGTTCTGTACCTTTAGGCAGGTTCAGAATAGCTTCCAGGTTGATTATTTCCGTACTGGCATCGGCTATAGTGGGGAAACTATGCGACAGCAGTTGCAGGTATCGCATATCTTTCTGTATGGTTTCCGGGGTGATAGAATTATAAGCGTTCATGGCTGGAAATTATATAAAAAACATAAGTATTAATTGGGCTATAATGACCCGGCTGAACATGGACAACGGATATACGGTGGCATAACTCACCGCCGGATTATCACCGGGTAACGTGTCATTGGCATAGTTCAATGCCATAGGGTTTGCCATGCTTCCACACAGCATGCCACAGGTGCTTCCGAAGTCGAGGTGGCTTATGCGGAGGGCCACTAATGCCATAATGACTACCGGAATAAAGGTGATGGCGAAGCCTACAGCTATCCAGATGGCTCCTTCGGGGCGCATCACTGTCTCGAAGAAATGTGCGCCTGCATCCAGTCCCAGGCAAGCCAGATAGAGGGATAACCCGATACCGCGCAGCATCAGGTTGGCACTCCGGGTGGTATAAGTGATGAGGTGGAAACGGGGGCCAAAGCATCCGATAAGAATTCCTACTACGATAGGTCCGCCTGCCAGGCCTAATTTAACGGGAGTGCTGATGCCGGGGATGGCGATAGGGATGGAGCCTAGTATCAATCCCAGTACAATACCTATAAAAATGGCGGCAAGATTAGGGTCCTTCAACGTTTTAACCGCATTGCCCAATACTTTTTCCACATTCTCTATGGCTTTGGCTTCTCCCACTACGGTCAGCCGGTCGCCCAGTTGGAGGATTAGCCCCGGTGTGGCAAGCAGTTGTACCCCGCTGCGCATCACACGGCTGATGTTGATGCCATAGCTGTTGCGCAGACGTAAAGAGCCTAGTTTTTTCCCGTTTATTTCGGGGCGGCTGATAACGATATGTTTGGAAATCAATTGGCTGTCTATGGCATTCCAGTCGATGTCTTCTTTATTCCAATCCTGGTTTTCCTGTTCGCCGAAAAGAATCGTGAGCGAGGGAGCGTCCTTTTCGGTGGTGATAACCAGCAGGCGATCATTCTCTTTCAGTATTTTTTCGGAAGTGGGGATGCTTACCGTACCTTCCCGCCATAAACGGGAGATAACAAATTTAGGATAGCTTAATAAAGCTACTTCTTTTATGCTTTTATTGAAAATGGCGGGATTGTGCACTTTGAAGGTGGCAATGAACGTTTGATTGGTGTCCTCGTGCTCGTGAATGTTGATATCTGAGGGACGGACAAATAATTTGCGTACCAGCAGCATGGCCAGAATAACACCTACCACTCCCAGCGGATAGGTTACGGCGCAACTTAACGCAGCGCCACTGGCGGGTTCCCCCATTTGTTTCAATGTCTGTTGGGCGGCCCCCAAAGCGGGAGTATTGGTGGTGGCTCCACAAAGGATGCCTACCATATCGCTCATCGGTATGCCTCCCAGTTTGCTGAAAAGCACCGTCATGACCGTACCTGCCAGAATAACGCCTATGCCCAGCATATTGAGCTGTACGCCGCCTTTACGGAATGAACTGAAAAAGCCGGGACCTACCTGCAAGCCCAGTTCGTATACAAAAAGCACAAGACCGAAACTCTCGGCGTAATTCAGCATATTCGGGTCGATTGAGAATCCCAGGTGTCCGGCCAGAATACCGGCAAAAAAGACGAAGGTAACTCCCAATGAAATGCCAAACAGGTGGATTTTACCTAAACCGAGCCCCACGGCAATGATAATCGAGAGGATTACAACCGCCTGTAAAGGCGTGTGTTCAAAAAATAAGCTATTTAACCATTCCATATTGCAAAGATAGTACATTTTTAAGTTCTGCAAGCGATAAATAGGTATTTATGGATGGAACATGACTCATCTCGTTCTATAAATGATCCTTTTCCTCCAGCCACGCATCAATCAGTTTTCTTGCCAGGCTCAGCTTTTTGGGTATCTCCGGCAAGTTGTCTTTGGTATAGAAAGCGCCGGCATTCAGTTCTTCTTGTTGTAGTTTGATGTTTCCGCTTTCATAATCGGCGGTGAAGCCTATCATGATTCCGCTGGGATAAGGCCACGGCTGGCTGCCGAAATATTTCAGGTTTTTGATATGGAGTCCTGTTTCTTCCAGTACCTCGCGGTGCACACATTCCTCCAAAGTTTCGCCCGGTTCAAGAAAACCGGCTACCAAACCGTTGAAGGTTCCCCGGAAGTTGCGGGCGTGGACCAGCAGTATGCTGTCTTCCCGGCGTATCAATACAATGATGGCAGGAGAGATGCGCGGATAAATTTCCTGACGACATTGGGGGCATTTTTTAGCAATAGGAGAAATCTGTACGGTAGGTACGCCGCACATGGGGCAATAGCGGCTGTTCTTGTCCCAATTCAGTATCTGGAAGGCTTTTCCACCCACATTGTACTCTTCCCAAGGCAATACGTCGTATGAACTCCGGAGATCCATCATCAGGTGGCGGTCATTTTCGCTGCCGGGCACCGGGGCATGTACGGAGAAAGTCTTGGCAGTGCGTCCCTCTATCTCTCCGATGGTGTGGATAGTGCTTCCCACCGGAACAGGCATGGGAGGCTCTGTTCCGAAAGGTATGGTGTACATTCCGTTCTTTTTCTCTATCAGCAGCTGATCCTTATAAAAAACGAACCAGCCGCAGGTTTCTATATCTTCTTCCATATTCTTTTTTACCTTGTTGCAATTATTGATTCAATCCTTTCATAGTGAGCTGGATGCGCTTGCGCTCTAGGTCTATGCTCATCACTTTCACCCGTACATGCTGATGGATGCTGACTACGGTGGTGGGGTCGCTCACAAATTTGTCGGCCAGTTGTGATACGTGCACCAGACCCTTCTCTTTGATTCCTATATCTACAAAGCAACCGAAGTTGGTAATATTGTTCACAATGCCGGGCAGTTCCATTCCTTCAGTCAAATCCTCTATGGTCTTTACATTCTTGTCAAATTCAAAAACTTGGATTTGTTGCCGTGGGTCGCGTCCCGGCTTGTCCAATTCCTGCATGATGTCTGTCAGGGTGGGAAGCCCCACTGTCGGGGTGACATACTTCTTGATATCAATCCGGCTGCGCAGTTCTTTGCTTTTTATCAGTTCGTCTACGGTGCAGTTCAGGTCTTTGGCTATCTGCTCCACTATGGGATAGCTTTCGGGATGCACGGCCGAGTTGTCCAGCGGATTCTTCGCTTGTGGGATACGCAGGAACCCTGCGCATTGCTCAAACGCTTTCGCTCCCATCCGGGGTACTTTCAATAACTCCTTGCGTGAACTGAAAGGCCCGTTCTCGGTGCGGTAATCCACAATGTTTTGAGCCAAGGCAGGACCTAGCCCCGATATATAAGTCAGCAGATGGCGGCTGGCGGTATTGAGGTTCACACCTACCAGGTTCACACAACTTTCCACTGTCTGGTCCAATGATTTCTTCAATAAAGTCTGGTCCACATCATGCTGGTATTGTCCCACCCCGATAGATTTGGCATCTATTTTCACCAGTTCGGCCAGCGGGTCCATCAACCGGCGGCCTATGGATACGGCTCCACGCACGGTCACGTCGTATTCAGGGAACTCGTCTCGGGCGGTTTTCGAGGCCGAGTAAATGGATGCTCCGTCCTCGCTTACTACAAATACTTGCAATTCACGGTTATAGCGTTGTGAAGTGATGAATTGTTCTGTCTCACGGCTGGCAGTGCCATTGCCTATGGCGATTGCCTCTATCTGATATTGTTCTACCAATTTCACGATGCTGCGGGCTGCCTGTGAGTATTCATTCTTGGGCGGATGCGGATAAATGGTTTCATTGTGCAGCAAAGAGCCTTGTGCGTCCAGACAGACTATTTTACATCCGGTACGGTAGCCGGGATCAACTCCCATGACCCGTTTCTGCCCCAAAGGAGGAGCCAGCAGAAGCTGTCTCAGGTTTCCGGCGAAGACGCGGATTGCCTCCTCGTCGGCTTTCTCCTTGCTCAAGGCTGAAAATTCGGTTTCGATGGAAGGCTTCAGAAGCCGCTTGTACGCATCACGCACTGCCTCGCCTACCTGGCGGCTGCATTCATTGTTGCCACGGACATACATTTGTTCCAGCCGTCCGGCGCACTCTTCGTCATCAGGACTTATACTTACTTTCAACAGGCTTTCCGACTCTCCCCGGCGGATAGCCAGCAGACGGTGGGAGGAACAGCGTTTCAAAGGTTCGCTGAAATCGAAATAATCGCGGTATTTGGCAGCTTCTTCCTCTTTGCCTTTCACCACTTTGGAGGTGATGACAGCTTGTCGGGAAAATTGGTTGCGCAGTTGGTTGCGGGCGCGCTCGTCCTCGCTCACTTGTTCGGCTATGATGTCGCGCGCGCCTTTCAGCGCATCCTCTTCGTCTTTCACATCTCCTTTCACAAAAGCGGGGAGACGGCTGTCCAGATGGTTTTCGCGTTGCAATAACAGTAAGGTGGCAAGCGGTTCCAGTCCTTTTTGCCGTGCCGCTTCGGCGCGGGTCTTACGTTTCGGCTTATAGGGCAGATATATGTCTTCCACTTCGGTGGCATCCCAACTCTGTTCAATGCGTTTGCGCAATTCTTCTGTCAGTTTGCCCTGTTCTTCTATGGTAGAAAGAATAGTTTCTTTTCGCTTGGCCAGTTCACACAACTTGTCATTTCTGTCTTTAATTTCGCCTATTTGTACTTCGTCCAGTCCTCCGGTTGCCTCTTTCCGGTATCGGCTTATGAAAGGGATGGTAGCTCCCCCGCCCAGTAGAGATAATGTATTGTCTACTTGATGTACGGAAACCTTCAGGGCTGCGGCAATCATTTTATTGAATAGTTCCATGTCTGTTGTTTTCTTTTGGGGGCAAAGGTATAAAAAAGGTATGGGTTTTTCCGTATAATTTGAGGTTGAAAACAGTGTATCTTATCCGTTCGCTCGGTATTCTCTTGATTTTGAAATGACTGCATCGAACTAGGAAGTCATGGAAACATTGTGTTTATTGGATGACAACTTATCATGGGAAAAGAAAATAACTTGGTCGAATTTATAGAAATGCTAAAAGAAAAGACCGATTGTAAGATAACATTATGACCAACAGCAGAAAAGAGGTTTCTCAATGAGAAAATAGTCCATAATGGGTATAACTAATAATATTGTAAGAATTTGATGTACAATCGAATAAAAAGCGTAACTTTGTGGAAATGTCAAAGAAGATTATGACTAAAAATACAGATAAACAAGCAATTGATAACTTGGCAGATAATTTCAATGGTTATGCGGCACTGCTTCGTAAAATCAAGCAGCGGGTATTGGTTGCCCAACAACGAGCGATTTATGCCGCCAACGAAGAAATGCTCCGAATGTATTGGGATATTGGAGGTATGTTGCAGCAAAGTCAAGATGCAGATGGTTGGGGCAAGAAAACCTTGCAACGCTTGTCCGTGGACTTGAAGAACGATTATTCCGAAATAAAGGGTTTTTCTGTGCGCAACATGCAGTGTATGATACAGTTCTTCAACGAATACAATCAAGAACTTACGATGGTGAAAGGTGCTGATTCTTCAATTGCGCAATCAATGATTGCGCAATTAGGCGAATATAATTTTTTCTTTCCTATCAAACATCTAGGCTGGACGCATAACCTGATACTCTTACAACAAGTCAAGGATATTCGCGCACGGTATTGGTATATGATGCAAAGTATCACAAACCATTGGTCAAAACGCTATCTGCAAGAAGCCATCAAACTTGATGATTACGGCAAGCATGGAGCTTTGGCAAACAATTTTACTGAAACCTTGCCTGTTCCCGAAGTAAACGATGTGAAATCAATGCTCAAAGACCCGTATATATTCGATATGCTGACCTTTACCGACCAATACAATGAGCGTGATGTAGAAATCGGTTTGGTGAAACATGTAGAGAAATTCCTTGTGGAAATGGGCGCAGGTTTTGCTTTCATGGGACGACAATACCATATTGAGGTGTCAGGAGATGATTACTATATTGACATATTGATGTACAATACCTTCCTACACCGCTATTTGGTGATAGAGTTGATAGATACGGAGTTTATGCCGGAATATATCGGTAAGCTGAACTTCTATTGTTCTGCTGTGGATGACATCCTTTGCCGGGAGGGGGATAATCGAACCATAGGTTTGCTACTTTGTAAAAGCAAAGACCGTATCAAGGCTGAATATGCTTTGCGTGACATTCAGAAGCCAATAGGCATATCCGACTACGAATTAGGGCAAGCCTTGCCGAAAGATTTCCGTGGCAGTTTGCCTACGATTGAGGAAATAGAGAAAGAACTGGAATCTGATAGCCACTAAACATATACGTTACATATCTGAACGGATATTCCGAACTTCAGGGAACACCGGGATTGCGCCCTATGACAAACTATAACCTGAATGGTACGTACATACTGAAACAGAAGTATATTTTCGGTCTGTTCTACACGCATACATCCGATTACTTTGCCCAAACACCTTATCAGGCAACAGGCCGACTGGCATTGATATACAAAAATACCAACTGGAATTATATGCGTATGATAGGTGCGAATGTCATTCTGCCGCTCAGCATGGGAAACTGGTATGATGCAAGACTCACGCTTGTAGGCATGCAGGCACGGCAAAAATGCGACCAGTTTTTCGATGTGCCTTTTGACCGCAAGAAATGGATGTTTGTCGGAACACTTGACAATACCTTCAAAGTAGGCAAGAATCTATCCTTGGAATTGACAGGAAACATACAGACACCTTTCATTCAGGGAACGTTGGATCTTGCCAGTTCATTTAATCTCACAGCCGGAATGAAATGGAATTTTGCCAAGGACAGATGTTCGCTTACGACACGTTGCAGTGATATATCCAACTCCAGTATGCCGGATATGAAGGTTCACTTCAAGGAACAATATTTGGATATGGATAGCGGATACTATACCCGTACTGTATCTCTGAATTTCACATACCGTTTCGGTGGTTATAAAAAACAGAAAGTAAAAGGAGTGGATATATCACGATTTGGACACTAAAAAAAATGAAAAACAAATAGTGCAACGTAATTTGTATTAGATGATTACTGATAATGGTTTATGCTATCAATGCTCTATTAATCAATAGTTTACTGGTGGTAAGCCGGAAATATGGTCGTAGCCTTTAAGGGTATATTCTAAGTGGTGAATATTTAACCCTTTTAGTTATTATTAACTCATCTACGGTGTCAATACGAGCGATTTATTCTTTTTTTCGGTGCAATTCGTTTCCGATATTTCACTTCTATTTGGGCTCAATGTCTAAGCCAATACAAAGGTACAATATTTTATCCGATATTGTCTGTTACTTATTGTTTTTTGGAAATAATTTTATTGCAGATATTATCGACCTGTATTCCTTTGATAAGCAACTTAGGGCTTTGCTCTTTACTGCCATTCAAACGATTGAAGTTGCTGTTCGCACAAAAATAATCAAGCACTTTGCTCTTGAATTTGGAGCATTTTGGTTTATGGACGAAAACTTTGCCACCAATGAGGCTCGTTTTGCTACCAATTTAGCTGTTATCCGTAAAGAGGTGGAACGCTCACACGATGATTTTATTACTGAGCATTTCCGCAAATACAACGAACCAGAGCTGCCTCCTGTATGGAAAACATTGGAGGTTATCTCAATGGGAACACTCTCTAAGCTCTATTCCAATTTTTCAAATGCCACGGCAAAACATGCTGTCGCAAGAGAGTTCGGTTTGAATCATCACAAATTTTTTAGAAGCTGGTTAGAGTGTCTTGCGGTGCTTCGTAATTGTTGTGCTCATCATTCACGACTGTCCAACCGTGTCTTTCCAGTAAAACCAAAGATGCCAAAACGTATGCCAAATACATGGATTGCTGATTTCTCATTCCGAGAACAAACTCTTTATCCACAATTATGCTGTGTTGTGTATTGGCTCAACTCCATTGTTCTTGAAAATACATTCATTACCGATTTCAAGCAACTCTTGATAAGCCATCCATCAGTGAAAACTCGCTTGTTGGGCTTCCCTCGTAATTGGGAACAAGAGCCTTTGTGGAGGTAATAATATCT
>ENA-UESL01001098-UESL01001098.1-human-gut-metagenome-genome-assembly--contig:-NODE-1098-length-12432-cov-10.183327_pt1 | contig 12432 bp, 7 predicted proteins | sample MGYA00243008_ERZ508009 | MGnify/ENA primary metagenome ERZ508009 (study PRJEB26167, sample SAMN06115396) | human gut metagenome | host: Homo sapiens | place: China:Guangxi | collected 2016-06-08...
GATTAATGGTTCCGGAATGCATATCAATATGTCTCTGTCCAAAGACGGACATAATATTTTCCACGATCCGGATGGAAAAATGGGCCTGAGTAAAGAAGCCTATTATTTTATTGGCGGTATCATGAAGCACATGAAAGGTGTGACTCTTATCATGAATCCGCTGGTAAATTCCTATAAGCGGCTGGTACCTGGATATGAGGCACCATGTTATATTGCATGGTCTGCGACAAACCGCAGCCCGCTCATCCGTATTCCTGCTTCCCGGGGAGAGGAAACCCGTGTGGAACTGCGCAGCCCGGACCCGGCAGCCAATCCGTATCTGGCCCTTGCGGTATGTCTTGCAGCCGGAATTGACGGTATCAGAAATAAAATTGAGCCACCGGAAGAAGTGCCGGAAAATGTCTATGAACTGAAGGAGGAAGAAAAAGCAAGCAGAGGAATCGAGTCGCTTCCGGCCGATCTTCATGCGGCCATCTGTGAATTGCAGAAAGATGCTTTTATAAAAGAAGTGCTTGGAGAACATATCAGCAGCAAACTGATCGAGGCAAAAGAGGCAGAATGGATGCAGTACCGTACACAGGTAACCGGTTGGGAGATCGAAGAGTATCTGTATAAGATTTAACGGGAGATCGGATCGTGAGTAACATTGTAATTGCCTTTTCGAAACCGGAAGTGGCAGCGGGCATAAAAAAAATATTGACACAGAGTGGGTATTCCGTGCAGGCAGTCTGTACCACCGGCGCACAGGCACTGGCAAGCGTAAACAATCTGGAGTGTGGAATACTGGTCTGCGGATGCCGGTTTATGGATATGATGTATATGGAAATTCACGATTATCTGCCACCGGAGTTTCAGATGCTTCTGATCGCTTCCCCGGCTTCCATTCAGGAGAGAGAGGTAAGCAATCTGGTCTGTCTTTCCATGCCAATGAAAGTGCATGAACTGTTGCAGACAATTGAAATGATGGAGGGAGATATCCAGAGGCGCAGAAGGAGAATGCGGCAGCAGCCGAAACACCGTTCGCAGGAGGATCAGCAGATCATTCGCAAGGCAAAGGAACTCCTTATGGCACGAAACTCCTTGATTTCTTCATTCGTTCCGGGTTCCTGATGCAGGAAATTATTGGCAGGAAATCCGACAACGACAAAATCATCTTTTCCATATTTCTCATACAACTCCTCCAACTTGGCGTACTGGGGAGTGAAACCGCATTTAGATGCCACATTGACTACCAATACTTTCTTACCCTTGAATGTGGAAAGTGGCAAGTCCTTCCCGTCAATAGTCTTGACCGTAAAGTCATAAAAACTTTTTTGCTGTGCACCAGCTACCGATGTAATCATGGTTACAATTATGCTTAATATAAATGTTTTCATTTGAAATGCTATTTTATAATAGAACAATTCATGAAATTGAAAAGTTTTCTCTGAAAGAAAAGATTGGCGGATACCTATCGGACAGCTTCCTCCATGTTACCAAAAAGAAAGAACCTTTGTTTTTTGGAGAAGCAGGGAAAAGAAAGTATCTTTGTATGCTATACATATCTCTTTTACCAGAGTTTATTCATAAAAAAAATAATATAACTAATGGAATATGCACCTTCAAACAGGAAACGATTGCCATACGGTATGATGAACTTTGCAGACATCCGTTTCGACAATTATTATTATGTGGACAAAACCGCCTTCATCCCACTGATAGAACAGTCGGACCGGTTTTTCTTCTTCATCCGTCCCCGGCGATTTGGCAAAAGTCTGACCTTGAGCATGCTGCAACATTATTATGATGTACGCACCCGCGATAAGTTTGACGCCCTGTTCGGAGACCTCTACATAGGAAAGCACCCCACGCCGGACCGCAACACCTATCTGGTGCTGAAACTCAATTTTTCCGGTATCAGCGGGGAATTGCACAACTACCGTCAAGGGCTGGACGCACATTGCCAGACCATGTTCGACTATTTCTGCGATATCTATGCCGACTATCTCCCACAAGGTATCAAGGAGAAGCTGGATGAAAAATCAGGAGCGATAGAACAATTGGAATATCTGTTTACGGAGTGCAACAAGACTGAGCAGAAAATTTATCTTTTTATCGATGAGTATGACCACTTTACCAATGCCATTCTCTCCGATGCCGAAAGCCTGCACCGATACACTGAAGAGACACACAAAGAGGGTTACCTGCGCGCATTCTTCAACAAAGTGAAAGCCGGAACTGATTCCTGCATCAAGCGTTGCTTCATTACCGGAGTAAGCCCCGTAACCATGGATGATCTCACCAGCGGATTCAATATAGGTACCAATTACTCCCTCTCACCGGAGTTCAACGAAATGACAGGGTTCACAGAAAAGGAAGTGCGTGAGATGCTGACGTATTATTCCACAAACAGTCCGTTCAACCATACCGTCGGCCAACTGATAGATATCATGAAACCGTGGTATGACAACTACTGCTTCGCACCGGAATGCTACGGAGGAACTACCCTGTACAATTCCAACATGGTTCTCTATTTTGTCAAGAACTATATTCTGCGTGGCAAAGCACCACAGAAAATGATAGAAAGCAACATACGCATAGACTACGAAAAACTCCGGATGCTGATTCGCAAGGACAAGGAGTTTGCTCATGATGCCTCCATCATACAAACCCTGGTAAGCCAAGGATATATCACCGGAGAACTGAAGGATAGCTTTTCGGCTGCGAATATTGTCGATCCGGACAATTTCGTGAGTCTGCTCTATTATTTCGGTATGCTTACCATCAGCGGAATGCACGAAGGGAAAAACAAACTCACCATTCCCAATCAGGTAGTCGAAGAGCAACTATACACCTATTTGCTGAATACATACAATGAGGCCGACCTTAGTTTCAGCAGTTACGAGAAAGACGAATTAGCCAGTAAACTTGCTTATCGGGGAGACTGGCAGGCCTACTTCGGTTACATAGCCGACTGTCTGAAACGCTACGCCTCACAACGCGACAAACAGAAAGGAGAGTTTTTCGTACATGGATTCACACTGGCCATGACAGCGCAAAACCGCTTCTACCGTCCTATTTCCGAAGCGGATACACAAGAAGGATACGCTGATCTTTTCCTGTGTCCTTTGCTGGAAATCTATCCGGATATGAAGCACAGTTATATCATAGAGTTGAAATATGCCAAATACAAAGACTCTGAGAGCCGTGTGGAAGAACTGAGGCTGGAAGGGATCGCTCAGGCAAATCGTTATGCTGATTCCTACCGGGTGAAGAATGCTGTGGGCACCACACAGCTACACAAAATAGTAGTGGTCTATAAAGGAATGGAAATGAGAGTGTGTGAAGAGATAGTACCTTTGCATGAAACGCACAACTAAAGATATCTTTAAAGGAAAAAGAAGCTACAACGACTTATGAGCAAACAAGGAACCATCATTGTGGTAGATGATAACAAAGGAGTGCTGTCGGCAGTAAAGCTATTGCTGAAAAATCATTTCGAACATATCGTCACACTGCCCTCACCCATCACACTGCCCGCTGCGTTACGTGAAGAAAACGCGCAAGTGGTGCTGCTGGATATGAATTTCAGCAGCGGACTGAATACCGGGAATGAAGGTCTGTACTGGTTACACGAGATAAAGAAAATACACCCCTCCCTGCCCGTAGTACTTTTCACAGCCTATGCTGACATAGACCTGGCAGTGCGCGGCATCAAGGAAGGAGCGACAGACTTCATCGTCAAGCCTTGGGACAATGCCCGGCTGATAGAAACCTTGCTGTCTGCCTGCCGCAATTCCTCCAAGAACAAGAAGAGAGCGGAAATCCCTAAAACCGTATCTTCTATGTATTGGGGAGAAAGCAATGCCATGAAGCAACTGCGGACGCTGATAGAGAAAGTGGCGCAAACGGATGCCAATATTCTGATTACAGGAGAGAACGGCACAGGAAAAGAAATGCTGGCGCGGGAAATACACGCCTTGTCCAACCGATACCGGCGGGATATGATAACAGTGGACATGGGTGCCATCACCGAATCCCTGTTCGAAAGCGAACTGTTCGGCCATAAAAAAGGCTCGTTTACCGATGCCCATACCGACCGTGCTGGTAAATTTGAAGCCGCCCATGAAGGGACTTTGTTTCTGGACGAAATAGGCAACCTGCCCTATCACCTGCAATCCAAACTACTCACCGCCATTCAGAGCCGGAGCGTGGTGCGAGTAGGAAGCAACGAACCGATACCTGTCAACATACGTTTGATTTGCGCCACCAATTGTAATTTGGAAGAGATGGTGGCCAAAGGCAAATTCCGCGAAGATTTGCTTTACCGCATCAATACCATCCACATCGAGATTCCCCCTCTGCGGGAACGCAAAGAAGATATTATCCCTTTGGCCGAACGCTTTATAGACCGGTTCTGCAAACAATATGACAAAGGAAATATCCTTCTTTCTACCGGTGCGCAAGAAAAGTTACGGACATATCCGTGGTATGGAAACATACGCGAACTGGAACATGCCGTAGAGAAAGCGGTCATTATCAATGAAGACGGTATATTGAGTGAGGAACATTTTCATTTTCCCCGAAAAATAGCGGCTCCTGCGACAGAAACAAGTGTCTCTACACTGGAGGAGATGGAATTGCAAATGATTCAGAAAGCGATAGAGAAATGCAACGGAAACCTCTCAGCTGTAGCGGCACAGTTGGGAATTACCCGGCAGACGCTTTATAATAAGATGAAAAAATTCGGATTATGACCTATTATCTCATCTCATTCTTCACGATGGTTCAGGATGACAAAACAAATAACAATAATCTATTTTTAAACAGGAACTAAAGGAACATTCAAACGAAATAATAAATAATTAAACTGTGAAACAATTCTTCTTCCGCCTATTTACCGTACTGGTTCTAGCCATTGCCTGCACCCTGCTGATTCAGCAGCGCAACTGGTTGTGGCTATGCGTAATCGTACCTTCATTCCTCGTTTCCATAGGCTGGTTTTACCGCCTGTACACTTTTAATACCCGGAAGATAGCCTTTCTGCTCGACGCCATCGAAAACGACGACCCCGCTGTTCGTTTTTACGAACATGCCTCCCCTGGCGATTCTTCCATGGTCAATGTCATGCTGAACCGTATCGCACGTATTTTGTACAATGTAAAACAGGAAACGGCACAACGCGAGAAGTATTATGAGCTCATCATGGACTTTGTAGAAACCGGCATAGTGGTACTGAACAGCAAAGGCTCCGTTTATCAAAAGAACAAAGAGGCCATGAATCTGTTGGGGCTGGATGTTCTGACTCATGTCAAACAACTCTCCCGCATCTCGGACGAACTGATGACTGCTTTGGAAAAAGCAGTTCCGGGTGACAAGCTGCAAATTCAGTTCAATACGGAACGGGGAACGGTACATCTTGCCTTACGGGTGTCCGGCATCCGTATCAAAGACGAGGAACTCCGCATTATTGCCTTGAGTGATATCAATCGGGAATTGGATGAACGGGAAATAGATTCATGGATACGCCTCACCCGCGTACTGACCCATGAAATAATGAATTCACTCACTCCGGTGACTTCCCTCAGCGAAACACTGCTGGCTCTTCCCGGAGCGGAAAATGAAGAAATGAAACAAGGGCTGGAAACGATTCACTCTACAGGTAAAGGATTGATAAATTTTGTCATGTCTTATCGCAAACTGACACGACTGCCATCACCTGAGCCATCGCTGTTCTATGTCCGTCCTTTCCTGGAACGGATGATCCGACTGGCACAGCACCAGCATCCATGCCCCAACATCACCCTTTCCATCCTCGAAGCCCGGGAAGACCTGATAGTCTTTGCCGACGAGAACCTGATAGCCCAAGTGGTTACGAATCTGCTGAAAAATGCGATTCAAGCCATAGGTAATGCTCCCGACGGAAAGATCACCTTGAAAGCTTATTGTGATCCGCAAGAAAGTATCCGTATAGAGATAGCCAACAACGGTCCCGCCATTCCTCCCGATGCAGCCGGACAAATTTTTGTACCTTTCTTCACGACCAAAGAGGAAGGAAGCGGCATCGGACTGAGCCTGAGCAAACAAATCATGAGACTGAGCGGTGGCACACTGACCCTGCTGCCTTACAAGGAAAAGGGACAGGCCACTGTTTTTGTGCTGGTTTTTAATTAAAAATAAAAATGTACTAATGTGTCAGCCAATTACCATCCGGTACACAGCGCAGCCATTAGCAAATTAGCAAATTATTTAAAATGAAACATTCTCCTGAATTATTAGTTTATAAAGCCTCTGCCGGTTCGGGAAAAACATTCACACTGGCCGTGGAATATATAAAACTGCTGATACAGAACCCACGGGCATACCGTAATATACTGGCTGTGACTTTTACCAACAAGGCCACTACCGAAATGAAAGAGCGGATTCTGAGCCAGCTATACGGAATATGGATAAAGGATAAGGATTCTGATCCCTATTTACAGAAAATCACAGAAGAACTGGAAATGCCCCAAAAAGACATAAGGACAGCCGCCGGTACGGCACTGCACTACATGATACACGATTACAGCCGCTTCCGGGTGGAAACCATTGACTCATTCTTCCAGTCGGTGATGCGCAATTTGGCACGGGAGCTGGAATTGGGTGCCAATCTGAATATCGAACTGAACAATATGGAAGTTCTGAGTGATGCCGTGGACTCCATGATAGAAAAGCTGGACCGACAATCTCCCGTACTCTATTGGCTGTTGGAATACATAGAAGAAAGAATAGCCGATGACAAGAGATGGAATGTTTCCGGTGAGATAAAGAATTTCGGACGAAATATCTTCGATGAAGGATATATAGAAAAAGGAAACGGACTACGGGAAAAATTACGGGACAAAGACTGTATCAAGAATTACCGCGAAACGCTGCAAGCCATTTTGGAAGAGGTGCAGGAACAAATGAAAGGATTTGCCGACCAATTCTTCGGAATATTGGATACAAACGGGGTGAAAGTAGAAGATTTGAAAAACGGCTCCCGAGGTATAGCCAGCTATTTTAATAAATTACAATCGGGTAAACTGGATGACAGTGTCCGCAATGTAACAGTGGAAAAATGTCTGGACTGCCCCGACGAATGGGTGAAAAAAACCTCCCCCATACGCAACGCTATCCTAGGTCTGGCAGAAAAAGAACTGATTCCTCTGCTGAATGAATCGGAAAAATACAGAAGCCGGAACAATATGCTGGCCAATTCCTGCCAACTCTCCCTGCGCCACGTAAACAATATCCGTCTGCTGGCCAATATAGACGAAGAGGTACGCGAATTGAACCATGAAAACAACCGCTTCCTGCTGTCGGATACCAACGCGTTGCTTCATAACCTGGTAAAAGAAGGAGATTCCTCGTTTGTATTCGAAAAGATAGGAACAACCATACGCAACGTAATGATCGATGAATTTCAGGATACTTCGCGTATGCAATGGGACAATTTCCGTCTGTTGCTGCTCGAAGGTTTGTCTCAGGGAGCAGACAGCTTGATTGTAGGAGACGTGAAACAATCCATCTACCGCTGGAGAAACGGTGACTGGGGCATACTGAACGGATTGAAAACAAACATCGAAGCCTTTCCCGTCAAAGTAAAGACACTGACCACCAACCGCCGGAGCGCCGCAAACATCATTCACTTCAACAACGAAGTGTTTACAGCCGCCTGCGAGGTGTTGAACAACATTTACAAGGAAGAACAAAAAAAGGAATGCAAGGAACTGAAGGAAGCCTACAACGACGTGTGTCAGGAAACATACAAAGATCCCGGAAAAGGGTATGTCAAAGTGGAATTTCTATCGGATACGGAAGACATGACCTATATGGAAAACACCCTGCACCACCTAGGAGAAGAAGTGGAGCTGCTTGTGGCGCAGGGCGTGCAACTGAAAGATATTGCCATCCTGGTGCGCAAGAACAGAAGCATTCCTTTAATAGCCGATTACTTCGACAAGAACACCTCTTACAAAATCGTATCCGATGAGGCATTCCGACTGGATGCCTCACTGGCGGTATGTATGATAATGGATGGCCTGCGCTACTTGTCACAACCCGAAAACCGGATTGCCAAGGCGCAACTGGCTGCTGCCTATCAGAATGAAGTATTACATAAAGGAATAGACCTCAACACTCTATTGCTGAACGGAATAGATGATTATCTGCCATTCGATTTCATAAAAGAAGCGGAGCAACTTCGCCTCATGCCACTGTATGAGCTGATGGAAAAACTTTTCAATCTGTTCCAGATGTCCTGCATCGAACAACAGGATGCCTATCTGTGCGCCTTCTTTGATGCCGTGACGGAATATCTGCAAAGCAATTCTTCCGAATTATCCGCTTTTATCACCTACTGGGAAGAAAAACTAGGCAGCAAAACCATCCCTTCCGGCGAGGTGGAAGGAATTCGCATTCTCTCCATCCACAAGTCCAAAGGATTGGAATACCATACCGTACTGCTACCCTTCTGCGACTGGAAAATGGAGAATGAGACTTACAATCATCTGGTATGGTGTGCTCCCCGGCAAGCTCCGTTTAGCGATCTTGACATTGTTCCCATCAACTATTCCACAGCCATGCAGCAATCCATTTATCGGGAAGAGTTCCTGAATGAACGCTTGCAATTATGGGTGGATAATCTGAACCTGCTTTATGTGGCATTTACCCGTGCCAAAAAGAACTTGATTATATATGGAAAGGCGGAACAGAAAGGAACGGTATCCGAATTGTTGGGAAGTGCCTTATCCGACATGACCGGAAAGAGCTATGCCACCGGAGAAGAAATATACGAACTGGGAACGCTCTATCTCTCATCTCACGAAGAGGAAAAACAAGTGTCCGGCAACAAGCTGCTGACTGTAGCCCGACGTTTGCCTATCCATCTGGAAACGCTGGAAACCAACATCGAATTCAAACAGTCCAACCGTTCTGCCGAATTTATCCGGGGAGAAGAGGAGACGGAAGACAAATACATCCGGCAAGGACAGTTGTTGCATAATCTGTTCTCCGTAATCCGTACCCCGGACGATGTGCCTCCCGCCATAGAACGCCTGCGTTTCGAAGGAATCATAGAGTCGGCACAACAGGAGGAACAAATACGAAAACTCACCGAATGGGCTTTGAGGCATCCGCTGGTCAAAGAATGGTATTCGGGCAGCTGGGAACTATACAATGAGTGTGCCATTATTTATCGGGAAAAAGGAGTGCTGCAAACCCGCCGTCCGGACCGCGTGATGATGAAAGACGGAGAGGTGATTGTGGTGGACTTTAAATTCGGTAAAAAGCGGAAAACTTACAACAAGCAGGTGAAAGAATATATGGATTTATTATCGGATATGGGATATGAGCATATCCGTGGCTATTTATGGTATGTATTTAACAACGAACTGGAGGAAATAGAATAATGGAAAGCTTTTTGAAACTGGTAGCAGCCGATTTATATAAACATACGGAAGGAAACCTGGCACATACAGCCGTGGTTTTTCCTAACAAACGTGCCGGACTTTTCTTTAATGAGTATCTCGCCCAAGAGTCGGAGTCACCTATTTGGTCGCCCGCATACGTCAGCATCAGCGAATTGTTCCGTAGCCTTTCTCCATGGGAAGTGGGTGATCCGGTAAAACTGGTATGCGAACTTTATAAGATATTCCGACGGGAAACTCAAAGTACGGAAACACTGGATGATTTCTATTTTTGGGGAGAAATGCTGATCAGTGATTTTGACGATGCCGACAAAAATAAAGTGGATACCGACAAACTGTTTTCCAATTTACAGGATCTGCGCAACATAATGGACGACTACACCTTCATTGACGATGAGCAGGAAGAAGCTATCCGGCAGTTCTTCCAGAACTTCTCCATCGAACGGAGAACAGCGCTGAAAGAACGGTTTATCTCTTTATGGGACGTATTGGGAAACATTTACAAAGGGTTCCGTGAATCCTTAGCTTCTCAAAACATTGCCTACGAAGGAATGATGTACCGCCACGTCATAGAGCACCTGGATGTGGACAAACTTCCATACGAGAAATATGTTTTTGTAGGATTTAATGTACTGAACAAAGTAGAACATACGTTGTTCACCCAATTGAAAGATGCCGGGAAAGCTGTTTTTTATTGGGATTACGACGAATTTTATATGAAGGAAAACAGACAAGCCGTCACCCATGAAGCCGGAGAGTTTATCCGCCGGAACTTACGCGACTTTCCTTCTCCTTTGTCCGGTGAGTTATTCAAAAATCTCTCGAAACCTAAAGAGGTACACTACATCGCATCTTCTACTGAAAATGCACAAGCCCGTTACCTGCCTCAATGGATACGAAACAATCTGACTACACCGGAAAAGGAAACCGCAGTCGTATTGTGTAACGAAGCATTGCTTCAGCCGGTCCTCCATTCATTGCCGGCAGAAGTAAAACATGTCAATATCACCATGGGATTTCCGTTATCGCAAACTCCTGTATATAGTTTCCTCATCGCCTTACTGGAGTTGCATACCCACGGATTTAATTTCAAAAGCGGCCGCTACACGTTTCAATCGGTTGTTACACTGTTAAAACACCCCTATACCCGGCAACTCACCGGTCAAGCCGAATTGTTGGAAAAAGAACTGACCCGGAACAACCGTTTCTATCCGTTACCCGGCGAATTGGGTAAAGATGAATTCCTTACCCGGCTTTTCACTCCGCTTTCCGGAAACCTGAATCTGTGCATACGCCTGTCCGAAACTTTGCAGCAAGTGGCAGGCATTTACCAAGCAAACACTTCCGGTACCGAAGACACAGATGCATTCAACCAACTTTACCGGGAGTCGCTTTTCAAAGCCTATACCACCATCAACCGGTTCCGCACACTGATAGAAGAAGATGAATTAACCGTACAGAGCGAAACATTCCGGCGATTGCTGGTCAAGGTCTTGTCAGCGACCAATATTCCATTCCATGGCGAACCGGCCATTGGTATGCAGGTCATGGGGGTATTGGAAACACGCAACCTGGATTTCCGCCACTTGGTATTACTATCGGTCAATGAAGGGCAGCTTCCCAAATCGGGAGGAGACTCTTCCTTTATTCCTTACAACCTGCGCAAAGCTTTCGGAATGACTACTATAGAGCATAAGATTGCCGTATATGCATACTATTTCTATCGTCTGCTGCAACGGGCAGAAAGGATTACCTTGATGTACAATACCAGTTCGGACGGACTGAACCGCGGCGAATGGAGCCGTTTCATGCTGCAATTCCTGATTGAATGGCCTCACCCCATCACACGTCAGTTTCTGGAGGCCGGACAGTCCCCCCAAGGCACCTCGCCTATCACTGTAGAAAAGACCCCGGATGTCATGCGCCGGATGCAAAGCCTGTTTGATGTCCGTGCCAATCCCAAAGCAAAATTTTCTCCATCAGCCTTGAACTATTACCTGGATTGTCCTTTAAAATTTTATTATAGGTACGTAGCCGGTCTCTCCGCCCCCGATGAAGTGAGTGCGGAAATAGACTCTGCCACATTCGGGAGTATTTTCCATTACGCCGCCGAGCATATTTATAAAGACCTGACCACTCATGGCAAAGTCATTAATAAGGAAGCATTGGAAACGTTGCTACGCAATGAAGTGAAGCTGCAAGATTATGTGGATACAGCATTCAAGAAATTATTCTTTAATGTTCCGCAAAACGAGAAACCGGAATATAACGGCGTACAACTTATCAACTCTGCCGTTATTGCAAGATATTTAAAACAACTTTTACAAAATGATTTACGTTACGCTCCCTTCACTTTTATTGCATCGGAAATGGAAGTGGATGAACCCATCGACATACAAACACCCAAAGGAGTCATAAAATCACGTATCGGGGGAATTATTGACCGTATGGACAGCAAGGATGGCACACTCCGTATTGTGGACTACAAGACAGGCGGTGATGCAGACACCCCACCCCATGTGGAATCTCTGTTTATTCCGGACAAGAAACGTTCCAACTATGTATTCCAGACGTTCCTGTATGCCGCCATCATGTGCCGCAAGCAACCAACGATGAAGATAGCTCCGGCCCTTCTCTATATTCATCGGGCCGCTACAGAAACCTATTCTCCCGTTATACAAATGGGCGAGCCACGAAAGCCCAAAGAGGCTGTGGAAGATTTCAGTAAATATGAAAAAGAATACCGTGAACGACTTCAAGGATTATTAGAAGAGATATTTAATCCGGAAAAATCATTTACCCAAACAGAAATCATAGAAAAATGTACCTATTGTGATTTCAAGGCACTATGTAAAAGATAGACTATAGTGGTTAGTGGTTAATACCTGCGGCATGACAGCGCAGTCCACTAATCACTAACCACTGATCTGCCACACTATTCCAACGCTCTCTGTCTGCAAAAGCATCCACAGAATTTATCTTCCACATTCTCTATCTGTGCTTT
>ENA-UESL01001113-UESL01001113.1-human-gut-metagenome-genome-assembly--contig:-NODE-1113-length-12370-cov-12.967624_pt1 | contig 12370 bp, 6 predicted proteins | sample MGYA00243008_ERZ508009 | MGnify/ENA primary metagenome ERZ508009 (study PRJEB26167, sample SAMN06115396) | human gut metagenome | host: Homo sapiens | place: China:Guangxi | collected 2016-06-08...
TCATCTTCTCCTTTATGCTGGTGAACCTGTTCGACTCCTCCGGAACCTTGATCGGCGTGACTGATAAAGCCGGTCTGTCCAACTGGAAGTCCACACCATGTGAAAGGTTCCGTCCGGCGCCTGACAAATACTAGGGTCACGCATCAGACGATCCTTCCCGACCGTAGGTATCAAGAAAGATTTTCCATGATTCAGAGGAGTCCATGTCAGCCCATCCAAACTATAAGCCAAATGAAGACCGTCCCGACTGTCATTAATGAAATAAGAGAACAAATAAGCCGTATCACCGGCAAATAATCCGGCAACCGTTCCTAACAAGCAGAGCAAACTGAATAATCGTTTTTTCATGTATACAATGATTTAATTGTGAGTATACAAAGATAAAAAGAGATTTGGACTTTTTTCTGCACATACAAGGCATATCCATGTAAAATCGTACAAATATATCGCACATTACCCCTATTTTATACGAATTTCCATCTATATGTACTTCTTTCTATTTACATGCAGATGAAAAGACCTTAATTTAGCAACATCAAATTCAAAGTAAAAAGATACTATGAAAAAAACGTTATTGACAATCTGCCTAGTATGGATGTGCTTCTCGTTAAGCGCACAAAAAATTATTGACTTATCCGGAAAATGGTCATTCAGTATAGACCGTCAGGATAATGGAGAAAAGGAAAAATGGTTCAGCCACACTTTGAATGACTTCATCAACCTGCCCGGTTCCATGCCCGAGAAACTGAAAGGTGATGAGGTTACCGCAAAGACCCAATGGACAGGCAGTCTCTATGACAGTTCCTACTATTATAATCCATACATGGAAAAATACCGTAAAGAAGGTAATATTAAATTTCCATTCTTTCTGACTCCCGACAAACATTATGTAGGAGCTGCTTGGTATCAGAAAGAGGTGAATATACCTGCCGACTGGAAAGGTGAACGTATTTTGTTGTTCCTGGAACGTCCCCATATAGAAACAACCGTATGGGTGAACGGACAAAAGACAGGAATGCAGAATAGTCTTTGTGTTCCCCATCAATATGATATAACCCGTTATGTCCGTCCCGGAAAATGTACTATCACCATCCGGGTGGATAATCGTATCAAAGAAATCAATGTCGGACCGCATTCGCCAAGCATAACCGACCAGACCCAACGAAACTGGAACGGCATTGTAGGACGCATCTGTCTGCAAACGACTCCGAAAACATATTTCGATGATATTCAAATATATCCGGAACCGGAACAAAAACTGGCACGTGTCAAAGTCGTCATCAAAGGTACAGGCACTGCAAAAGTAAAATTATCAGCAGAGAGCTTCAATACGGATAAAAAGCATATAGTTCCCGCCATACAACAAGAAATCAAACTTAACAAAGGAGTGACGGAAACAGAAATGGTATTACCTATGGGGAATGATATGCTGCTATGGGATGAATTTCATCCGGCCCTGTACAAACTGAAAGCAGAAGTCACCAATGGGAAAAAAACTGAGATAAAGGAAATACAATTCGGTATGCGCCGATTTGAAATCAAAGGTAAATGGTTTTATGTAAACGGGCGCAAAACCCAGCTTCGCGGAACAGTTGAAAACTGTGACTTCCCGTTGACCGGTTACGCTCCGATGGATGTAGAAAGTTGGGAACGGGTATTCCGTATCTGTCGCAGTTATGGACTGAATCACATGCGTTTCCATTCATTCTGTCCTCCCGAAGCCGCTTTTATGGCTGCCGACCGGGTAGGATTCTATCTGCAACCCGAAGGTCCGAGCTGGCCCAATCATGGTCCCAAATTAGGTTTGGGACAACCTATTGACAAATATCTGATGGACGAAACCATCGCATTAACCAAAGAATATGGCAACTATGCCTCCTATTGCATGTTGGCATGCGGAAACGAACCTAGCGGACGCTGGGTAGAATGGGTGACCAAGTTCGTAGAATATTGGGAAAAGAAGGATCCCAGACATGTATATACCGGAGCATCGGTAGGCAACGGATGGCAATGGCAACCCCGCAACCAATATCATGTAAAGGCTGGGGCACGCGGCCTGACCTGGTCCAAGAAACAACCGTCCACCCAAGACGACTATCGTTTCCAGAATCATCTTGACACCGTGAGACAGCCCTACGTATCCCATGAAACAGGTCAATGGTGCGCTTTCCCCAATTTCAATGAAATACGTAAATATACAGGCGTCAATAAAGCCAAGAACTTCGAGATTTTCAAAGACATTCTGGCTGACAACCACATGAGCGACCAAGCCCATCTATTTATGATGGCCAGCGGAAAGTTGCAAGCCCTTTGTTACAAATATGAAATAGAAAAGACACTCCGCACGCCCGATTATGCCGGTTTCCAATTATTGTCACTGAACGATTATTCGGGTCAGGGAACTGCACTGGTAGGTGTTCTCGATGTTTTCTTTGAAGAAAAAGGATATATCAACTCCGCAGAATGGAGACGTTTCTGCTCACCTACAGTTCCACTGATGCGTACAGATAAATTTGTATATAATAACAAGGAAATTTTAAAGGCGGATATTGAAATCGCTCATTTTGGTGCCGAGGCATTAAAACAAGCAGAAATTGTATATACGTTAAAAGACGAATATGGCAAAGTATATGCGCAAGGCACATTGGCAACACAAGACATTCCTGTCGGAAATTTAAATCGCACAGGTAGCCTTGAGTTTCCGCTTACTGATATCCAAGAGGCTAAAAAGCTGAATCTGGAAATACGCATTATGGGAACAGAAGCTGTAAATGACTGGAATTTCTGGGTTTATCCCGCCCAAGTGACAATAGCCGAAGGAAAAGTATACACTACCGACACCTTGGATTCGAAAGCCCTGGAAATTCTTCAGAATGGTGGAAATGTGCTTATTACAGCTGCGGGCAAAGTGAGTTATGGTAAAGAAGTGGTCCAGCAATTCACTCCTGTATTCTGGAACACCTCCTGGTTCAAAATGCGTCCTCCTCATACCACAGGTATCTTAGTGAACCCCAAACACCCGTTATTCCGTCAGTTTCCGACAGAATATCACAGCAATCTGCAATGGTGGGAACTGCTGAATCGTGCTCAAGTGATGCAATTCACCCACTTTCCACCCGCTTTCCAACCTACGGTTCAAAGCATCGACACTTGGTTTATAAGCCGCAAGATAGGTATGTTATTCGAAGCCAATGTATTAAATGGGAAAGTGCTCATGACAAGCATGGACATTACTTCCCAGCCAGAGAAACGCATTGTAGCCCGTCAGATGCATAAAGCCATTTTGGATTATATGAATTCGGACCAGTTCCGTCCGCAATTTACTGTAACGCCTCAACAAATCAGTGAGTTGTTCACAAAAACAGCCGGTGATATCAAATCTTATACCAATGACTCTCCGGATGAACTAAAACCGAAAATCAATTAATAACAATCTATATCAATCATGAAACAGATAGCCCTATTAGCTCTTGGACTTTTAGCGACATTAGGAGTCGAAGCACAAACTTACAAATTCGATTTTACCACAGGTAAAAAGACGAAAGACGGTTATACCAAAATAACTCCCGCCGACAGATACTCGGAGGAAAAGGGATACGGATATGACAGACAGCCCTCTCCGGAAGGTAAAAGTACAGCTCCATTCTTTTTCTCTGTTACGGTTCCCGATGGAAACTACCATGTCACAGCCGTGATAGGAAACAAACGCGCTGCCGGAGAAACAACAGTGCGAGGAGAATCACGCCGCCTTTTCTTCGAAAATGTGAAGACAAAAAAAGGGGAGTTAAAACCTTGTACATTTGTGATCAACAAGCGCAACACACATATTTCGGAAAAAGAAAATGTGCGCATCAAACCGCGTGAACGCCAAAAATTGAACTGGGATGACAAACTTACTTTGGAATTCAACGGGGATGCACCCCAATTGTCCGAACTGATTATTGAGAAAGTAAATAATGTACCCACCGTATTCCTATGCGGTAACTCCACGGTAGTAGACCAGGACAATGAACCTTGGGCAAGCTGGGGACAAATGATTCCCCGCTTCTTCAATGACAGCATTTGTTTTGCCAATTATGCAGAATCCGGCGAAAGCGCCAATACTTTTATCTGTGCAGGACGACTGAAAAAGGCATTGACACAAATGAAACCCGGAGATTATATTTTTATGGAATTCGGTCACAACGACCAAAAGCAAAAAGGTCCCGGTAAAGGAGCTTATTATTCATTTATGACCAGCTTGAAAACATTCATTGATGAGGCAAGGGCACGAGGAGCCTATCCTGTACTGGTAACCCCGACACAACGCCGCAGTTTCGATGAAAACGGGAAAATCAGAGATACTCACGAAGATTATCCCGAAGCAATGCGCTGGTTGGCTGCCAAAGAAAACGTTCCTTTGATCGATCTCAACGAAATGACCCGTACCCTCTATGAAGCAATGGGGGTGGAACCTTCCAAAAAGGCATTCGTACATTATCCTGCCGGAACCTATCCGGGACAAAACAGGGTATTGGCAGATAATACCCACTTCAATCCTTACGGAGCTTATCAAATCTCCAAATGTATCATTGAAGGGATAAAGAAAGCGGGATTACCTATCTCTAACTATTTGCGCAGCGACTATTCCGGTTACAATCCTGCACATCCGGATGCTTTGGACAGTTTCAAATGGAATGACAGCCCGTTTACAGAAATTGAAAAGCCGGACGGCAATTAATTTAAAAGTAGGAACAAATGAACAACAAAACATTATTATTAACCCTATCATTTACCTTAGGTACCCTCTTTACCAATGCCCAATCCCTCCCCGGATTCCAATGGGGAGAAGGGATGGGAACTCCTGACCTTTCGTGGACTGCCCAAGTAGGAGCCAAAACCTATCCGAAGGGAAAAATATTCCAAGCAGCCGATTACGGATTGAAAAATGACAGCACCCGGTTAAGCACTGCCGCCCTGCAGAAAGCCATTGACGAATGCCACCGTTCCGGAGGGGGAACAGTGGAAGTAGCCCCGGGATACTACCGGATTGGTGCCATCTACCTGAAAAGTAATGTAAACCTCCACCTCAACCAAGGTACGACGCTGATAGCCAGTGAGAATATTGATTTATACCCCGAAATGCGCTCCCGCGTGGCAGGTATCGAAATGGTATGGCCCTCGGCAGTCATCAATATTCTGGATGCGGAAAACGCAGCTATCAGCGGAGCAGGTACGTTGGATTGTCGTGGAAAAATATTCTGGGATAAATATTGGACCATGCGGAAGGATTACGAGAAACGCAAACTGCGGTGGATTGTGGACTACGACTGCAAACGTGTAAGAGGTATGCTCATCTCGAACAGCCGCCATATAACACTGAAAGACTTTACCTTGATGCGTACCGGATTTTGGGGTTGCCAAGTGCTGTATTCCGACCAATGTACCTTGAACGGACTGAAAATCAATAATAACGTAGGGGGGCATGGTCCCAGTACGGATGGTATTGACATTGATTCCAGCACCAATATCCTGATTGAAAACTGCGAAGTAGATTGCAACGATGACAATATCTGCCTGAAAGCCGGAAGGGATGCCGACGGTCTGCGCGTAAACCGCCCCACAGAAAATATCATTGTTCGTGGATGCATTGCACGTAAAGGTGCGGGACTGATTACCTGCGGCAGCGAAACTTCAGGCTGCATCCGAAATGTATTGGGCTATAACCTCCAAGCATACGGAACCTCTTCCACCCTCCGTCTGAAATCTGCCATGAACCGCGGTGGAACCGTAGAAAATATCTACATGACCCAAGTGACAGCAGACCATGTCCGCCATGTACTGGCAGCGGACCTGAACTGGAACCCCAGCTATAGTTATTCTACCTTACCGGCTGAATATGAAGGTAAGGAAATTCCCGAACATTGGAAGGTTATGCTGACTCCTGTCACACCTAAAGAAAAAGGGTATCCGCATTTCCGTAATGTATGGCTCAGCGATGTAAAAGCTACTAATGTGCAAACCTTTATCACCGCTGCCGGCTGGAATGAGGAACTGCCTTTGCAGAATTTCCATATTTCCAGCATAAAAGCCAAGGTAAATAAAGCAGGAAGCATTATCTTTACCGAAGACTTCCACCTGGAAGATGTCCGGTTACAAGTAGAAGACGGCAGTCGTGTGGAAGAAAAAAACAATAAGAACGCACAAATCGATATCAGCTATGAAAACAACATGGAATTATAGCCGGCGGCTACTTCCGTTCTTTCTCTGTATGCTGTTGTCTGTCTTTGGCAACAACGCCCAGACTCTTCCCTTCCGTTTATCCAAAGGTGCGGGAACTTTCCGTCTGGGAGTGGTTTGCGGCAATGAAAGTTGCTGGCTGGACCAATGCAGTGTTAAGAAAAAGGGACAGGCTTATACCATTAAAGATAAATTATGGAAAGAAGGTGAAATAAAGCTGATTGTATGTCCATTGACGAATAGTAATGGTTTTATCATGGAGGTTTCGGGTGAGCGATTACCCGAAGAGTTCAAACTTTGCTGGGCTTTCGGTGCATGCGACGGTGCAGACGACTCTGCCGTAACAGACAACAGTATTCCGGTAGCCTCCTGCTTCCATAATGTATTCAGTATAGAAGGAAACGCTTTTACCACCTATTATGGTGAAAGCATGAAACTGAGAACGGTTCATGGGGTATCTCCCATCGGTTCCGAAATTCGTCTGTCCGACGGACATAAACAAGCATCCCCGCTTGCTTTATTCAACTCCGGTAAAAAGACAGATGCCCCCGTCATCTCTGCCCTATGCCCGTGGAAACCGCAAGAAAAGCTCTACTTTTGTTTCTACCAACGAGGCGATTATAATTATTTCATGCTACCCGGATTATTCGGGAAAGAACATAAAACCCGATCAAAATGAAACGATTGTATCCATACCTGTTCTTCCTTTTCCTATGCCTGTCTGCCCAGGCACAGGAATTCAAGGTGTACCAATTTCCGGCAGATAAGGTTCCTGCCATAGATGGCAATACCCACGACTGGGATTGCGTTCCGGCTGATTATAAGATAACGGAAGCAGCTTTAAAGGAAGACGAGGGAAAACATGCACAGCCGGACACTACCACATTGAAAGTCAGTGTCAAAGTAGGTTGGTGTGCAGAAACTCAGAAGTTGTATTTTCTATATGAAGCATACGATAATTATTGGCGGTTCAGTGAGAACTCCTTGAACACGGATATTTTTGAAGTAGTGGTGGATGGCGATTGTTCAGGGGGGCCGTTCATCGACCGTTTTCATCCCACAGCTCCCAAAGATGTGTGGCAAGCCTGGTTCAAATTTCACGGATGCCATGCCCAGAACTATCACATCTTCACCCCGGCTCACGGCAATGACTGGTGTATGTTATGGGGTCCTCAGGTATGGCTGAAACAAAAGCCATACGCTGATTATGCCTATCAGTACTCTTTCAAGGAGGGAGAAGCGGGTAAGCTGGTATTGGAATTCTATATCACCCCCTTTGACCATGCGGATGCCGACGGTCCCGAACTATCTCGCCCTACTTTATTAAAGGAAGGAAATGAAATCGGACTATGCTGGGCGGTGATTGACTGGGATGCCCACCCTGCCTCTAAAGACGGATTCTGGAATTTATCCGATGAGCATACCATGTATGGCAATGCATCTTATTTACGCAAATTCAAACTAATGCCCATTCAGTAAAAGCAAAGACAGACCATGAAACAACTCATACTCTTCCTTTTATGCCTCAGCACATGGACAGCACAGGCAAAGATCTATAATGTAAAAGATTACGGAGCGAAAGCCGACGGTACTACCATTGATAGCCCCGCCATAAACCGGGCCATTGAGGAAGCTGCCTCCCAGGGGGGAGGAACCGTTTATTTCCCTGCGGGAGAATACGCCTGCTATTCCATACGTTTGGCCAGCCATATACATCTGTATATAGAACAAGGAGCACGGATTGTCGGCGCCTTTCCATCAGCAACGGAAGGCTATGACCCGGCAGAACCAAATGAACACACCCAATTCCAGGATTTCGGACACAGTCATTGGAAGAACTCACTTATTTGGGGAATCGGTCTGGAAGACATCACCATCAGCGGACCGGGACTGATTTATGGCAAAGGACTCACCCGTGAGGAAAGCCGCCTGCCCGGTGTAGGCAATAAAGCCATCAGCTTGAAACTCTGCAAGAACGTGACATTGAAAGACTTCTCTTTGTTGCATTGCGGTCATTTCGGCCTGCTGGCTACAGGAGTAGACAATCTGAGCATTCTGAACGTGAAAGTAGATACCAACCGGGACGGTTTTGACATAGACTGCTGCAAAAATGTCCGCATCAGTCATTGCACCGTCAACGCTCCCTGGGATGACGCTATCGTGCTTAAAGCGTCCTACGGATTAGGCTATTTCAAGGATACGGAAAATGTAACCATCTCCGATTGTTTTGTCAGCGGATACGACCGTGGCAGTGTATTGGATTGCACTTGGCAAAGGGACGAGCCCCAAGCGCCGGATCACGGATTTGTAACGGGACGCATTAAATTAGGAACGGAATCCAGCGGCGGTTTCAAAAACATAGCCATCACCAACTGCATCTTCGAGCGTTGTCGCGGACTTGCCCTGGAAACAGTGGACGGTGGCAAACTGGAAGATATCGTCATCAGTAACATCACGATGCGCGATATTGTCAACGCCCCCATCTTCCTGCGGTTAGGAGCCCGGATGCGCAGCCCGCAAGGAACACCCGTGGGCACAATGAAACGCATCCTCATCAGCCACGTCAATGTATTTAATGCCGACTCGCGCTACTCCTCCATTATCAGCGGAATACCGGGAGCCCTTATTGAAGATGTGACACTGAGCGATATTCATATCTATCACCAAGGAGGATATACAGAAGCCGACGGACTTCTGACTCCTCCCGAACAAGAGAAAGTATATCCTGAACCGTGGATGTTCGGAACGATTCCCGCCAAAGGTTTCTACATCCGCCACGCACGCAACATCACCTTGGACAATGTAAATTTCCATTACGAGAAAGCGGACGGACGTCCCTTGTTTGTCACGGATGATGCCAGTGATATCAGATACAGGAACATCACAGTGGATGGAAAAGAGTTCAATACAGCCAACTAATAAAAAACAAAATAGAATGAAGAGAAAATATTTATTTTTCAGCCTGTTGCTGGCCGGAAGCTGCCTTTACGCACAAGAATGGCCGGCAGTGCGACCCGAAGCTCGCCCCGCCACCCGCTGGTGGTGGCTGGGAAGTGCTGTCGATGCAACCAATCTGACCTACAATCTGGAAGAATATGCCAAAGCCGGACTGGGAGGTGTTGAAATCACTCCTATTTATGGTGTTCAAGGCAACGATAAGAATAACCTTCCTTTCCTCAGCCCGCAATGGATGAATATGTTGCAACATACTGAAGCTGAAGGAAAACGTATCGGTATTGAAGTAGATATGAACACCGGTACCGGATGGCCCTTCGGCGGTCCTCACGTGAGTATGACAGATGCTGCTACCAAAGCTATTTTTCAATCCTATCAAGTAGAGGGTGGAAAAGAAATTACGCTAGATTTGAAAGTAGAAGAAGAAAAACAACGCCCTGTAGCCACTTTAAGCCGGGTTATGGCCTATAATGCGGACAATAAGCAATGTCTTAACCTCACTTCCAAAGCGAAGAACGGACAATTACAATGGAAAGCTCCGGCAGGACATTGGAATATCATCACCTTATATATAGGCAAGACTTTCCAAAAAGTGAAACGTGCTGCTCCCGGTGGAGAAGGCTATGTGATGAACCACTTGGATAAAGGAGCCGTAAAACGCTATTTTGCCAACTTTGACAAAGCCTTTAAAGAAAACAAGACCAATTTTCCACATACTTTTTTCAATGACTCTTACGAAGTATATGGTGCTGACTGGACTCCTGATTTTCTGGAACAATTCGCCCGCCGTCGCGGCTATAAACTGGAAGAACACTTCCCTGAATTTATAGCTCAGGACCGTAATGAAACCACCGCCCGCATAGTCAGTGACTATCGCGAAACCATCTCCGATTTATTGATTGAGAATTTCAGTACCCAATGGACTAACTGGGCACACGGTCACGGCAGCATCACCCGTAACCAGGCACATGGTTCCCCTGCCAATCTGATAGATACCTATGCCTCCGTGGATATTCCCGAATGCGAAGGGTTCGGCCTGTCGCAATTCCATATTAAAGGATTGCGTCAAGATTCCCTGACACGTAAGAATGACTCCGACCTTTCCATGCTGAAGTATGCCTCTTCCGCTGCCCATATCGCCGGAAAGCCTTACACCTCATCCGAAACATTCACCTGGCTGACAGAACATTTCCGTACCTCACTTTCCCAGTGCAAACCGGATATGGATTTGATGTTCGTATCAGGTGTAAACCACATGTTTTTCCACGGAACTCCCTACAGTCCCAAAGAAGCCAAATGGCCGGGATGGAAGTTCTATGCCTCTATTGACATGTCTCCTACCAATAACATTTGGCAGGATGCTCCTGCTTTCTTTGAATATATCACCCGTTGCCAGTCTTTCCTGCAAATGGGAAAACCGGACAATGATTTTCTTGTTTATCTGCCTGTATATGATATGTGGCAGGAACAGCCGGGCCGTCTTTTGCTGTTCAGCATCCATGATATGGCAAAACGTGCTCCCAAGTTTATAGAGACCGTTCATACCATCAGCAATTGCGGCTATGACATGGATTATATCTCTGACAACTTTGTGAAAAGCACCCGTTGCGTAAATGGCAAATTACTGACCAAAGGAGGAACTTCCTATAAGGCCATCATCATTCCTGCTGTAAAACTAATGCCGTCCGAGGTACTCGGCCATTTACTAAAGCTGGCACAAGCCGGAGCTACTATCATCTTTACCGAAAACTATCCGCAGGATGTACCCGGTTATGGAAAACTGGAAGCACGCCGGAAAGGCTTTGCGCAATTACAAAAGCAACTTCCGGAAATTGCTTCTTTCGATGAGACGGTGGCAACTCCTTATCAAAAAGGGATCATCATTACAGGAAACAACTATCAATCTGCCTTGGAAAAAAGCGGTGTTGTTCCCGAAGAGATGAAAACGCGGTATGGCTTACAATGTATCCGCCGCTCCCATGCCGATGGACATCATTATTTCATCTCCTCATTGCAGGAAAAAGGAGTAAACGACTGGATAACCTTAGCCGTTCCCGCAGAAAGTGTCATGCTGTTCAATCCGATGACGGGAGAAAAAGGGAAAGCACAAACCCGCAAGCAAGAAGGCAAAACCCAAGTACACCTCCAACTGCATTCCGGCGAAAGCGTGATCCTGCAAACTTTCAACCATGCCCTGACAGACGTTGCCGAATGGAAATACGTTCAAGAACAACCTGTCAGCCTCAGCCTTGATCACGGCTGGAAACTTCATTTTACAAAAAGCACTCCCCGGATAGAAGGTACATTTGATATCGACACTCCGTCTTCGTGGACTGAAATTGCTCACCCCAACGCTCCGATTACCATGGCGGCGGGAGTATATACCAATATCATCACTGTTCCCCATATTCCCGCCGATGACTGGATACTGGATTTGGGCGATGTGCGGGAAAGTGCCCGTGTGCGCATCAACGGACAAGATGCCGGAACGGCATGGGCCGTACCTTATCAGTTGAAAGTAGGCAAATGGCTGAAACCGGGAGATAACAAGATAGAAATAGAAGTGACCAATCTGCCTGCCAACCGCATTGCGGATATGGATCGTCGGGGTGAGAAATGGCGTATCTTCAATGAAATCAATGTGGTGAATCTGCAATACAAACCGGTACCTTATACTGATTGGCAACCATTGCCATCGGGATTGAATGGTAGTGTAAGGTTGATACCGGTTACTTATAAATAAGATATCCGATAGTGGCAGCCTATTGGCGGAGTTAATCCAGACTGTATTTGAAAGACTGAATTAATTCCGCCAATGTTTTTTACCTCATGCTCAGTGAGTGCACCTGCAACCGATCAAGCCGCAGCGAGACAGCATTTTATAGCAAAACGGCGTATTTACGGATAGTATCCAAACGTTCCCTAAATGTCTGATCATTACCAGCCTGCCGCATATTATATTCCGGTTACAGCCGCATCAGCGAACCGGCAGGATATCCAGCATCGCTTCAAACATCATGACTGTAGGAGTAGTCAAGCCTCAATTGAATGTATATCACTCCCTACCCTATAGCATAAGCCTTTTCTTTCTCCAGGTTAAGCCTTTTTATACGGATATGTTCTATCTCCATAGCCTTTGGAGTTATCTCCATAAGCTTTGGAGTTATCTCCCAAGGCTATGGAGTTAACTCCAAAG
>ENA-UESL01001126-UESL01001126.1-human-gut-metagenome-genome-assembly--contig:-NODE-1126-length-12296-cov-14.110238_pt1 | contig 12296 bp, 10 predicted proteins | sample MGYA00243008_ERZ508009 | MGnify/ENA primary metagenome ERZ508009 (study PRJEB26167, sample SAMN06115396) | human gut metagenome | host: Homo sapiens | place: China:Guangxi | collected 2016-06-08...
GTGCAAGTTCGCACGATTGCTCTTCCCTTTCACTATCTTTGACATAGTCTTAGATAGGATGCGCCTTGGAAAATTGAGAACAAATTCCCGTTTTCTCCCGGCTTTCACTATCTTTGCAAATCGCAAAAAGAATACATTATGTGTGGAATTGTAGGTTACGTGGGTAAACAGCAGGCTTACCCCATTCTGATAAAAGGACTTCACCGCTTGGAATATCGCGGTTACGACAGCGCAGGACTCGCACTGGTCAATCGGGAAGGAGTTCTGAACGTGTTCAAAAGCAAGGGCAAAGTCGCCGATTTGGAACATTTCGTCGAATCCAAGGATCTGGACGGAACGATCGGCATCGCCCACACCCGTTGGGCGACACACGGCGAACCGAACGACATCAACGCCCATCCCCACTACTCCGATTCGGGCAATATCGCCCTGATCCACAATGGTATCATCGAAAATTACCGGGTGTTGAAAGAGGCGCTGATCGAAAACGGTTACACGTTCAAGAGCGACACCGACACGGAGGTACTGGTCAATCTGATCGAATACATCCGTACGTCGAACAACTGCACGTTGCTGGAGGCCGTCCAGCAAGCATTGAAGCAGGTGATCGGCGCATACGCTATCGCCGTAGTGGAGAAGGGCAACCAAGATCAAATCATCGCGGCACGCCGCAGCAGCCCGATGGTCATCGGTATCGGCGACAAGGAGTTTTTCCTGGCATCGGACGCGGCGTCGATCGTGGAATATACGGACAAGATCGTCTATGTCAATGACGGCGAGGTAGTGGTCATGGATCGCAACCACCCGCTGAAGATCGTAACGCTCGACAACCAGGAGAGCAAGATCGACATCAAGAAGTTGCAGCTCAGCATCTCCCAGCTCGAAAAGGGCGGCTATCCGCACTTCATGCTCAAGGAGATCTTCGAGCAGCCCAAGACCATCGTGGACTGCATTCGGGGCCGGATCAACCCCGAGACGTACGACGTGATCCTGTCGGGCATCATGGACAACCGAGAGCGGTTTCTCAACGCCCGGCGCATCATCTTCGTGGCTTGCGGCACCTCGTGGCACGCATCGCTCATCGGGGAGTACCTGATCGAGGATTTCTGCCGCATTCCGGTCGAAGTGGAATACGCTTCGGAGTTCCGTTACCGCAATCCGGTGATTTATCCCGACGACATCGTGATCGCCGTATCGCAGTCGGGCGAAACGGCCGACACGCTGGCCGCTATCGAGCTGGCCAAGCAGAACGGTGCGTTCGTCTATGGCATCTGCAACGTGATCGGCTCGTCGATCGCCCGGGCTACCGATTCCGGCACTTACATCCACGTAGGGCCTGAGATCGGCGTGGCTTCGACCAAAGCCTTCACGGGACAGGTAACGGTACTTACGATGCTGGCGCTGATGATCGCCCGTGTCAAGGGTACGATCGACCAGGAGTGCTCGCGCAAGATCGCCAAGCATCTGCTCGATCTGCCCGCCGTGTTGGAAGAGGTGCTCCGCCTGAACGACCGGATCGCCGACTTCTCGAAAATCTTCACCTACGCGCACAACTTCATCTACCTGGGACGCGGGTACAACTACCCCACGGCGCTGGAAGGTGCGCTCAAACTCAAGGAGATCTCCTACATCCACGCAGAGGGCTACCCTGCCGCCGAAATGAAACACGGTCCGATCGCCCTGATCGACGCCGAGATGCCGACCATCGCCATCGCGACGCCGGATCACACCTACGAAAAGACCGCCAGCAACATCGAGGAGATCAAGGCCCGGGGCGGCAAGGTTATCACCGTGATCGCCAAGGGCGACGAGCAGGTACGCAAGAGCTCCGACTACTTTATCGAAGTGCCCGTCGTGGCGGAGTGCCTGATGCCGATCGTGGTATCGGTGCCGTTGCAGTTGCTGGCGTATCATATCGCTGTCAATAAAGGGCGCGACGTGGACCAGCCCCGCAACCTGGCCAAGTCGGTAACGGTGGAGTAATGACAAGACCGATACAACAAGAATCAGCCGCAACCTAAAGGTTGCGGCTGATTTTATATTATTGATGATTTCGGAAGGTGCGTTCGCCGATCTATTCCCGACTCTACCCGCAATCTGAACAGCAGCGGAAACTCCATACGGAATATTCTCGACAGCAATCCGTCGCCGAACCATCACCGAGCATACTCATCGGACACATCGCATCATTGTCCAGCCGGCATAAATCGAGGCCGATTCGAACCGTAAGCACACACTTCCGCATCCTTTTTACAGGAAATTCGATGCGATGTATTCGGCCAACGTGAAGTTCTTGCGGACTTCAGGGGCGCCGATCGTCGTTTCGTCGGTTTCGATCATCAGCGGTTCCTTATCCACGACGAGTTTCGAGAGGAAAGCATCGATCGCATCCCGGTTGCCGTCCATCGGCGCCGTGGCGATGACGTGTGAGGCGTTCTCGACCGAATAGAAATAATACGGGGAGTTCATCGCGCGGAGCTGTCCGGCGATGTACTTCGAGCCGAAGAAACCGACGCCGCTCTCGCGAATCACATTATACGGTACGTTCGCATCCGCATCGCCGTGAAAAAGCATCATCGGCGCAGGCTGCGATGCCCAGCGGAGCTCCTCGCCCATTTCGAAGATCGCCCCGGCGAAAGAAACGATACCCGCGTAGCGGAAGCCGGCAGGCAGGTGTTGCACCAGCGGCGAAGCGTTGCAGAGGGCGTATTCGCCGTGCAACACGGTGATCGCTCCCGCACTCGACCCGCAGGCCACGATCTGCGAGGAGTCGATACCCCACTCGTCTGCCTTGTCCACGATAAAAGCGGTAGCGTCGTAAAGATCCTCGACAGCCATCGAGATCGTCCGGGTCATACCGAGCATCATATTTTCGGGTGAGAGGTCCCCCGAAGCGACGACCTGCTTCAGACCAAGACGATAGTCGATCGATACCACGTCGTACCCCTGATTAACCATGTAATGAAAGAACGGAAGGTACCGCTCCGCATCGCGCTCCCCAGCGATGAAGCCGCCGCCGAAAACGAAGACCAGACAGGGCCGGGCATCGTCCTGCTCGACCGAAACGGCCGTATAGCGATCCAGGAAGAGGCTGTCCGTACCCTTTACGGCATAGAGATCCGTATATTTGGCAATCCGGGGCGCCTGCTCCGTACAAGCAGTAACGAACAGCATCGAAACCAACAAGAGGTAAATTGCTTTTTTCATATTTTCTAAAATTAAACGTAGTCATATCCTTCGGTGCATCTATTCGGGAATATAACGATCCACATTCCCACCGAAAAGAGGATTCGGGAAAGAGTCTGCCTTACGGACAAGGCCATGAACCGCAGATAAGCACGTCTTCGGTTCGATACTGCGACCGTCGGATAAAGTAATAATTATCAAATCATTTCGTCGTATGCGAACTGCACAGCACGGTTCAGAATATCCGAAAAATGTTTCGTCTTACGAAATTCGTGCAGCGTGTTCTTCAATAACTCCTTGTCCAACATAAACTCCGGCGCGAGGCGTTCGGTGATATAGACATCCTTGAGTTTCAGCCATTCGTCGTACGGACTGCCGGGGGCATACCCTTTCGGCAGACGCTTGAGTTTGTTCGACTCGTCGAGAACGAATCCTTTCGCCTCACGGATGGCTGCTTCAATTTCCGCGCCATTGTCCAGGATCTCGTCCCGCACGCTGCGCAGCACTTCCGGCAGCGGACAGTAAAGCCCCGTAGTGAGCTGATGCCCCTGCGACCAGGAGCGTTCGTCCCACACCGGTTCGACGTGGAAATAGTAGCCCGAATAACCGCCTTTCTTGCCACGGGGAGCAACGAAAGCCCCCATGTGGGTCTTGTACGGTGTCTTGTCGGGGCTGAAGCGGGTGTCGCGGTAGATGCGCCACGTGCAGTCCTTGACCGTAAGTCCGCGCACGGACGGATCGAAAGCGGCGATGCCGTCGATCAGCTTCGCCGTAAACACCTCGAAACAGGACAAGGCCCGTTTGTACATCTCCTTGTGAGAGTCAAACCAGGCCTTGTCGTTGTTTTCGTGCAGGAGCGTGAGAAATTCTACTACCTGCTTCATATTATGCTACCATGCGAAGAGCGGATAGTTAGCCATCATAGCGTTGACCTCCTTGCGAACGGCGGCGATGTTCGCCTCGTTCTCGGGATCGCTCAATACACGGTCGATCAGCGCTACGATCTCCTCCATCTTGTCCTCCTTCAGACCACGCGTGGTGATAGCCGGAGTACCGAAACGCAGACCCGAAGTCTGGAACGGCGAACGACTGTCGAACGGCACCATGTTCTTGTTGGTGGTGATGTCGGCGGCAACCAGGCACTTCTCGGCCAGCTTACCGGTCAGTTCGGGGAACTTCGTGCGAAGATCGACGAGCATCAGGTGGTTGTCCGTACCCTCGGAAACGATCTTGTAACCGCGCTTGGTGAAGGCCTCGGCCATCGCCTTGGCGTTCTTCTGCACCTGCTTCTGGTACTCCTTGTAGCTGGGATCCAGCGCTTCGCCGAAAGCGACTGCCTTGGCTGCGATCACGTGCTCCAGCGGACCGCCCTGGATACCGGGGAATACGGCCGAATTGAGGATCTGCGACATCATCTTGGTCACGCCCTTCGGAGTCTTGAGTCCCCAGGGATTCTCGAAATCTTTGCCCATCAGGATAATACCGCCACGGGGACCGCGCAGGGTCTTATGGGTGGTAGAAGTCACGATGTGAGCATACTTAACCGGATTCTCGAGCAGACCGGCAGCGATCAGACCGGCCGTGTGAGCCATGTCGATCAGCAGGATGGCGCCTACTTTGTCCGCGATCTCGCGCATACGCTTGTAGTCCCACTCACGCGAATAAGCCGAAGCACCGCCGACGATAAGCTTGGGTTTGTGCTCCAGAGCCTTGCGCTCCATATCGTCGTAATCCACGCGCTCGGTCTTCGGATCGAGCTGGTAACCGATGGCTTTGAAATAGGTACCCGACATATTCACCGGCGAACCGTGCGAAAGGTGGCCGCCGTGCGCCAGATCGAGGCCCATGAACGTATCGCCGGGTTTCAGCACGGCGAAGAAAACGGCCATGTTGGCCTGTGCGCCGGAGTGGGGCTGTACGTTGGCGTACTCGGCGCCGTACAGTTTGCAAACACGTTCGATGGCAAGGTTCTCGACCTTATCCACCACCTGACAACCGCCGTAGTAACGTGCGGCAGGATAACCCTCCGCATACTTGTTGGTCAGTACGGAGCCCATGGCCTCCATCACCTCGTCGCTGACAAAATTTTCAGACGCGATCAACTCGATGCCGTGCATCTGACGGTTCCGTTCCTCAGAAATGAGGTCGAATACTTGAGAATCTCTCTTCATGATCGATATATGGTTTATTAAGAGTTTTTTTCGGATTCCAAAGGTAGTAACATTTTACGAAACTACAAAAACTAAATATTTCTAAATATTTTTGCTATATTTGGCGACAGAAAAATACAACGCATCCGACAAACGGAACATTTTTCATCGGAACGGGCACCTCTGCGATACGGGCAGCCGACGCGGGCCGGATTTCCGACAGAAAGATCGAATATTACGGATAAAACGAAAAATTTAACCATCAAAAAACATTTCAGCAAGATGAAATTACTCGAAGGAAAAGTGGCCGTCGTAACCGGCGCAGCCAGGGGCATCGGCAAAGCGATCGCCATTCAGTTTGCAAAAGAGGGAGCCAACGTCGCGTTCACCGATCTGGCGATCGACGAAAACGGCAAGAAGACGGAGGAGGAGCTGAACGCCCTGGGCGTAAAAGCCAAAGGATACGCCTCGAACGCCGCCAACTTTGAAGATACGCACAAAGTGATCGATCAGATCATGCAGGATTTCGGCCGCATCGACATTCTGGTCAATAATGCAGGCATCACCAAAGACGGCCTGATGATGCGCATGAGCGAAGCGCAGTGGGACGCCGTGCTGAACGTCAATCTGAAATCGGCTTTCAACTTCATTCACGCCGTTACGCCGATCATGGCGCGCCAGCGCAGCGGTTCGATTATCAATATGTCGTCCGTGGTGGGTGTCAGCGGCAATGCCGGACAGTGCAACTATTCGGCTTCGAAAGCCGGTATGATCGGACTTGCGAAGTCCATCGCTAAAGAGATGGGACCGCGCGGCATCCGTGCCAACGCCATTGCTCCCGGCTTCATCATTACCGAAATGACCAACGCCCTGCCCGAAGAGGTAAAACAGGGCTGGTACCAGCAAATTCCGCTGCGTCGCGGCGGTACACCCGAGGATGTGGCGAAGGTGGCTCTGTTCCTTGCCTCCGACCTCTCCTCTTACGTGAGCGGACAGGTAATTCATTGCTGTGGAGCGATGAACTGTTAATCTCTCTGCGATTTCATACAAGAGAGGAAGGTTGACGAGAGTCGGCTTCCCTCCTTTTTTCTAAAAAACATACACTTATGAAGTTGAAAAATCTACTTTTCGTTTTTTGTCTGGCACTGCTCGCCGGTTGTCAGAAAGATCCCGACACAGAAAGTACTCCGGTACGGGATACCGATAAGGTCGAAGGAGTGATCCGCATGAAGCTCGACCGGGAAACGGCCGAAGCGCTGAACGTAATCCGCACCCGCAGCGGCAGGGTCCTGACGGGCAACATCTCTTTCGATGAACTGTGCGAACGGTACAACGTGACCGGAATGGAGCGGTTGTTCGCCGACAACGGCTGCGCCGAGCGAACACGCAAGGCAGGGCTCGATCTGTGGTATATCATTCGCTTCGAAGGTTCCGCCGAGCAGGTCGCCGAAGACTTCGGGGAGATAGCCGGCGTGAATCATGTCGAAATTCCGCGCAGGATTACCAAAGTCGGCGGAATGAGCCGGAAAAGCGGGACTCCATGGCGAAAACTGATGGCCCTGCCGAAGGCCGCTCCGTCGAACTACCCTTTCAACGATCCGCTTTTCGGAGGACAATGGCCGCTTTACAACGACGGAACGATCAATGCAAACGCCCAAGCCGGCGCAGACATCAATGTGCTCCCGGCGTGGGAAAAGACGGCAGGCCGCAGCGATGTGATTGTCGCCGTCGTGGACGAGGGTGTGGAATATACCCATCCCGACCTGGCGGGCAATATGTGGAGCGGAATCGGTAAGAATTTCTGTGACAGAGATAACGACGACATTACCTGGGGCGAAGGTCACGGCACCCACGTGGCGGGAACGATCGCTGCCGTAAGCAACAACGGGATCGGCATTTCGGGCATCGCCGGCGGTACGGGAGGAGGTAACGGAGCGAAGATCATGTCGTGCGAAATTTTTCATCCGACCGACGGACACTACGATGCCAACTCAAACGCAACGGCCGACGCCATCAAATATGCCGCCGACAACGGCGCCGTAATCTGCCAGAACAGCTGGGGATACGCAGCCGGAGCTTTGAGCTACGACCAATGGTCAAGCGCGGATCGGGCCACTAAAGAAGCTATCGACTACTTCATCCGCTACGCGGGTATGTCCCCCGACGGCGAAACCCAGACCGGGCCTATGGCGGGTGGCGTCGTGATATTCGCGGCAGGTAATGAAAACAGCGGACAGCCCGGATATCCGGCCGCTTACGAGCCTTGCATCAGTGTGGCCGCCGTCTCCTGCACTTATGAAGCCGCTTGGTACACCAACTATGGTCCGACCGTCGATATATGTGCGCCGGGCGGAGGAGACGCAGCCGATTTTTCCAGGCCTATCCATTATAACGAAGGTTATAACCTGAGCACGCTTCCGACCGACCTGCAAAACGGGATGACTTTCGTCTATACAAATTTCAGAGGAGAGGTGGAGACCCACACGATCGACTACGTCTCGGAGACTCTCGGGTATGGCTACATGCAGGGGACCTCGATGGCCTGCCCCCACGTATCGGGTGTTGCGGCCCTGATCGTTTCGCAATTCGGGGCACCAGGATTCACGAACAAACAGCTCAAAGAGAAGCTTTTCTCGACAGCACGCGACATCGACAGCTATCAGGGACCAATATACAATGGTCGGGGGACCTATGCCGGAAAAATCGGCAAGCTCGTCGATGCGGGTGCAGCCCTGGATTCGGGCGAGGTGCCGCCCGTTTCCGACCAGCCGACGATCACGCCAGCCACAGGACAGAACGACACCTTCACGCTCGGCGCCTCCGAACGGAAAACGCTGCAATATACGCTGGCCGGCTACATGGAATGGCGTCTGGACGACCCCTCGGGCAAGATCGCGAAGTCGATCGACGGTGACGTAGTCACGCTGACCATTGACGCATCGCAATACGCAGCAGGAAGCTATACGGCAGAATTGCTGGCTATGAACGGAACAAAGACAGCAAAACGAACCATTGCCTATACCGTTAGCAAGGGAGACAATCCGACCGGTATTTCAATGGACTTTTACCCCAACCCATGTACCGACGTACTGAACATACTGCCGAACTACTCGGGAGAAAGCACGATCCGTATCCGTAACTCAATGGGAACGGAGGTAATGAACATAACACTTGGACTTATCAACGAGGAACCTGTCAAACTCGACGTATCGGGACTCGCTTCGGGAACCTATCTGGTACAAGTAACCTACAACGGCATTCAAATTACCCGCACCATAGTCAAACGCTAAAAACAGACGTTACAAATTATGAAAAAGATCTTCATTCTCGCAATAATCCTCCTGTCGGGCACAGCGGCGGCATCGGCTCAGGAGTTCCTGACGATCAACCCCGATGTCCGCACAGCGGGTATGGCCAACGCTTCGGTAGCGACTACCGGCGGAGCTTACTCCGTATTCCAGAACGCGGCCTCGTCGCTCTTCAGCCACAACCTGTTCGAGGTGGGATTCTCCTACTCGCCCTGGATGCGCGACGTGAAAAAGGGCTACGACCTGATGGCCTTCGGCGGATTCTACTCCTTCAACCACAAACATTCGATCTCGTTCGGCACCCGTTTTTACCGGGAGCCGAAGCTCAGTCCGGACGACGAGGACTACCCTTTCATTCCCAAAGACGAGAATAATAACCCAATCGTCGGCATCGAAGCGTTCCGGCCGCTCAGCGTTTCGGCGGATCTGGCCTACAGCTATCGGATCGGCCGCTATCTGGGTCTGTCGGTGACGGCCCGCTACATCCGCTCCTCGTACGGAGAACTGTTCACGAACAACGCCCTCGGGTTCGATGTCGCGGCATACGCGCGGATTCCGCTTAACCGGATGCTCGAAGGCGCCTGGGTGAGTGCGGGTGCGAAAATCTCCGACTTCGGCTTCACGTTCGACGATTCGAATTACGACCTGCCCACCAAATTCAGTGTCGGCGGTTCGCTCTTCGCCCCGATCCGGGATTCCCATTCGCTCGAAGCTTCGGTCGATCTGGGCTACCGCTACTCTTCCTCGGAGAACAAGTCCTTCGGGATGGGCATCGGCGTGGAGTATGTGCTGATGCAGATGATCGCTGTCCGCGGCGGCTACCACGTCGCCGACAGCCACGGATACGACTACGGTACGATCGGTGCGGGACTGCGGTTCATGCATCTGGAGCTCGATTTCTCCTACCTGTTCGCCGCCAAGAAGTGCCCCTGGCGCAACACCTACCAGGTGGGAGTTGGACTTTACTTCTGATTCGGACGTCCGACGGACCAAATATTCCGGATCGCACCGGCATACAGACTCGATTCGACGAAAAAGAGTGCATTTTTCAATGCACTCTTTTTCGTTCTCTGCGATTTCGAGCTACCTCTTCTCCAACTCGTCGAGCAGCGTGCGGCAGCCGTCCTCGAGCATATCGAGCACCAGCTCGAACCCTTCATGCCCTTCGTAGTAGGGGTCTGGCACATGGGTCCATTTCGGATGTTCCCGGAAAAATTCAGACATCCTGTAAATACGGTTTCCCGCTTCACGGGAAGGGGCCAGACGATAAAGATTATGGTAATTGGTATCGTCCATCGCCACGATGCGATCGAACTCCTCGAAATCCCGCAACCGCACCTGCCGGGCCCGGTGCGTCAGCAGATACCCCCGGGCATAGGCCGCATTCCGCATGCGGGAATCGGGTTGTTCGCCGGTGTGTCCGGCATAGGTTCCGGCGGCATCCGCCTCCCGGATCTGCCGGGCGCGGTGGCCGAGGTCGTAACCCCGCCGTGCGGCGGCGCGGCGCATGCGGGCGTCGGGCAGTTCGCCCGTGTGCCCCGCGTAGGTTCCGGCCGAGTCGATTCCGATCCGGCCGCTGAGTCCCCGCTCTTCGACGATGTGGTGCATGATGCCGTCGGCCGCCGGGGAGCGGCAGATATTTCCGAGGCAAACGAACAGTATCTTATACTTATCACTCATAATCAACAAATTATAATCACAAAAAAAATCAGCTCACAGGCATTTTACAATCGATACGCTCAACAATTGTGCAAAGATACGATTAAGCCGAGCGCAAAAGCAAATTTTATTTGCATTTTGCCGAGGCGAAGTATTTACATGCGTAACCGAAATATGAAAAGCCTGCGAACAGATCGCAGGCTTTTACTATTGTATCTATCGAGCGCTACGCTTACTTCAAATACTCCCGATAAAATGCTGCTATTTCGTCGAACGGGATTATCTCCATCTTGTCGTAAAGGTCGGTATGATTGGCACCGGGTACGATGAGCAATCGTTTGTTGTCGCCTTGCAATTTCTTGAAAGCGTCCTCTCCCATATAGCGAGAATGAGCCTTCTCACCGTGTACCACCATCACTGCACTGCGAATCTCTGCGGCATAGGCAAGGATAGGTGCATTCAAAAAAGCGAGGTTGGAGGTCGCATTCCACCCCTGCGTGGAATTGAGCGAACGGGCGTGATAACCTCGGGAAGTTTTGTAATAAGCATGATAATCGCGTACAAACTGCGGCGCATCGGCCGGAACCGGATCGACCACCCCTCCTGCACGGACATACGAACCGTTCCGATAATCTTCGGTGCGCTGGGCATTGAGCCGGCGGCGCATCTCATAACGTGCGTCGGCGTTGTCCGCCTGGTCGAAATATCCGTTGGCCGTACAACGGCTGATATCGTACATAGTAGATGCGACGGTAACCTTGATGCGCGTGTCGTTAGCGGCAGCGTTGATGGCAAAACCACCCCAGCCGCATATACCGAGGATCCCGATACGTTCCGGATCCACACGGTCTTCGTTGGCGAGAAAATCGACCGCTGCGCTGAAATCTTCCGTATTGATGTCGGGCGAAGCCACGTTGCGGGGCACACCGCCGCTCTCCCCCGTGAACGACGGATCGAAAGCGATGGTAAGGAAACCGCGTTCGGCAAGCGCCTGTGCATAAAGCCCCGACGATTGTTCCTTCACGGCTCCGAACGGTCCACTTACGGCGACGGCCGACAACTTGCCGACAACCTCTTTTGGGACATACATATCGGCGGCGAGCGTTACACCGAAGCGATTTACGAAAACCACCTTGCTATGCTCGACCTTGTCGCTCTTCGGGAACGTCTTATCCCACTCCTGTACCAGTTCCAACCTTTTCATATCCATATTCGTTTTTTGGTTTGTCTGTGCAACGGCGGAAAGACCGACAAACGCCAATGCCGCCGCAATTATTCCGATTTTCATAAAACTTAATTTTATTCCGTTTTTATACTTCTCACGATACGAGCCGGATTGCCGGCCACGATTACCCCGGCAGGCACGTCCTTGGTTACGATGGCTCCGGCTCCCACGACGGCATGCTCGCCGATCGTCACGCCGGGCAATATGACAGCTCCCGCACCTATCCAGACACCGTGCCCGACGACAATGGGTTTGGCATATACGTTACGCCGAACGGCCGGTTGCTCCGGGTGGTTTTCAGTAACGAGCAGCACTCCCGGCCCTATGAACACACCGTCTTCCAGTGTAATACCGCCCCGGTCGAGGAAGGTACAACCGAAATTTATGAACACACCCCTGCCGACACGGGTAAACTTACCGAAGTTGGTATAGAACGGCGGAAACATACGTACCGATTCGTCCAATGGCTGTCCCCAAATACGGCCGAGCAGATCCCTTATCTCTTCCGGTGTATGGTAACCGCTATTGAGTTGAGCCACCAACTTCATCGTCTTCTCGAATTCTGCATAGAGCGACGGATATTCAGGGTCGGTATCGAAAATCACTTCCCCCGACCTCATTCTTTCCAATATATTCATACGATTCATATTTTTTACAAGGCAAAGTTACACAGGCCCCACTTGCCGGTCAGTATATGAATTACGGAATCTATAACCCGAATTACGGATTTCCCGACTCTCTGTCGTTCGGAATGAAAAGACTCTTTGC
>ENA-UESL01001133-UESL01001133.1-human-gut-metagenome-genome-assembly--contig:-NODE-1133-length-12264-cov-8.567572_pt1 | contig 12264 bp, 7 predicted proteins | sample MGYA00243008_ERZ508009 | MGnify/ENA primary metagenome ERZ508009 (study PRJEB26167, sample SAMN06115396) | human gut metagenome | host: Homo sapiens | place: China:Guangxi | collected 2016-06-08...
GCAATGAAAAGTCCGGAAAAATCTTCGGAGCGTTCCCGTTGCAGAACAATCTGGTCGGGAAGAATAATGCCCAACATACCTTCCCGCATTTCACATTGCTGCAGGTTGAGTTCCAGTTTGCACCACCCTTTCAAGCAGACAGTCAGGCAAGCAGCATTCAAACGGGTGGGATAAGAGCTCAAAGGCATGTCCTTGATATCATTAAAAATAGCAAAATCATTGCCGATGAAATCAATCATCGGCAAATGATGTATCTGGGAAATGTCTACATTCCGTATTCTCTTAGTATCCATGGTTTTTGTGCTTTGGCGACAAATGTAGGACTATTTTGCGGAATTTAGCTCTAAAAATTCTTAAATGGAAACTTTTAGTTCATTATCTTGAAACCGATAAAGAAGGTTCTCGGCTGCGTCGGTCCGTAGAAATAACCCGCATCGCGGAATTCCCCTTTATCCAGGTCTTTCTGGAAACTGTTAAAGATATTCTGTACACCCGTATTCAACTGAAGCTTGATATGGTCGTGAAGCACAAACGTATAGTTCAACTTCACATTCAGATCCAGAAATTGGGGAGTATGCTCCATGCGGTCTGAAGTGATATTACAGAAGGCACCCTCGGGAGCATCTTCCGGTGCGTAGTGCGGAACAATCATCTTTCCCGTATAAGTGCCGGAAAGAGAGAAATCAAAATTCTTTACCGGTGCGGAGGAGAAAGTGAAGTACCCGTAATAATCAGGTGTACGGGGCATGCGCTTAGTGGTAAGGTCTTTTCCGTCCACCTTTGTCCAAGCTTCCTCATGGGTATAGCGGCTGCGCTGTGCCGTAAATCCGAGTTGGAACTGCGCCTCCTTACCATGGGCAATCCTCGCATCCAGATTGGCACCATATACACGTGCACCGTTTCCGTTGCGGCGCTCCTTAATAACATCCCCTACTTCGTTCTTGCCGATATCTTCGAGCACAAAGACATGGCGCAGGTCTGTATAGAAACCTTCCACCAGAATGTTTGCCTGCCAGTGCCCCAAATGGGCAGTCCAGTCTACCGAACCGCTGTAACTGTTGGAACGCTCTTCACGCAGATTGTCGGACAGTTTGATTTGGACACCCTTACCTCCTACTGCCGTTACGTGCAAGTCCTCATCGTATGCCTGCGGAGCACGGAAACCGGTAGAATAAGTCAAGCGTGCCTGAAAATCATCTGTCGGCTTGTAGAGCAGGTTGACGCGGGGGCTGAAAATAAGCTTGTCTATCAGGTTGTGCTTATCCAGGCGGGCGCCGACCAGCATGGTCAGTACGTTCATCTTCCACTCATTCTGCACGAAGGCGCTGGCAATGCGGACATCCTGCTCCATGTCACGATGATAGCCGGTCATGATGTCGTGCAGGGAGTTGTTCTGATATTCCAGTCCGCCGGTGAAGGTGGCGGGGGCAAAGAAGCAGTTGTCCATATTGCCCACGTACATGCCGCCGGCAACCCAGGTCAGGTCTTTCGTCTTGCCGTAGGCATTCATGTTCTTTTGGGCACCATAGTAGCTGTTGCGGTCGGTGTGCTGGATGGAGGTGTAAGCCGAAATCTTATGCTTGTACTCTTTCCAGAATAAATCGTAGCTCACGCCTCCGCTATTGATGATATGCTTGGTCTGCTCGGTAATGTCCGTCTCATGCGGCTGCAAATCAAATTTATTACCTCCGCGACGAAGTTCGTTAGTAGTATGGTATTCCAGATTGATGCGGCTGAAATGCGTAGGACGGTAATAGGCGCGGAAACCGAAGGTGTTCATGTTCAGCTTGCCCAGTTCGGAAAAGCCATCACCGTCGCGGTCGTAGGGGTTACGGTTGCGGTAACTCTCATAAAAGGCAATGCCGTAAGAGTTATCTTTGGCAACCAGCGACACATTGCCACCCATATATTGCTCCCAGGACTTGCCGTCCATATTGGAGAACATGCTCGATACCTGGAAGGAATTGTTGATGGGGTCTTTGGTTATAATATTGATAGTTCCTCCCACAGCATTGGCGCCAAACAGGGCAGAGCCTCCGCCACGCACCACTTCTACCCGTTCAATCATGTTCACGGGGATTTGCTCCAATCCGTACACACCGCTCAATGCACTGATGATGGGACGGCTGTTTATCAATATCTGCGAATACGGACCTTCCAAGCCATTGATGCGCACCTGGGGGAAGCCGCAGTTCTGGCAGTTGTTCTCCACGCGCAGGCCCGACTGGTAGTTCAGTGTCTTGGCAAGGTCGGTGGAGTTGACCATCTCGAACAATTTGGTACTCATCACATTCACGACTACCGGAGCTGCCTTGCGGCTTACCTCGTTGCGGTTGGCAGATACCACCACTTCATCGGTCATGAAACTCTCCTCTTCCATCGGGAAATGTATGACGGCAGTAAAGTCCTTGCTCACCGTCACTTCCTTCTCTTGGGTCTTATAGCCCACGGCAGACACACGGAGCTTGTATTTTCCCGCCGGAAGCTTGCGGAACTCAAATTGTCCTTCTTCATTGGAAACCGTTCCCTGACCACTACCGATAATCAAAACCGTGGCATACGGTATATTTTCCTCCGTACCTTTCACTATCACATGGCCGGAAATCATATTGCCTTCCTTTATAGGATTTACGGCAAAAGCTACGCTGGCACTTACCACTGCAAGTACCAACGCCAAAATGTATTGTTTCATCAAATTAGCGCTCTAAATTAAAAAATAATTCAAGTCTGAAAAAAGATAATAATCCGACATACCGCACTTCTTTCACTGAAATACCGGACATTCGAGACTAAAACACCTGGTATCTACATGCAAAAAATCCAGGCGTTTTTAAACCTAATGACTATGAAAAAAGAGCGGGAGGAGCGCGAAGGGAAAGAGTACGTATAACTTCCCCCTTTACAGTAGGCGTTGCCGGTTTGACGCTGAGCACGGCCAGCAAAGGACGCATCGGATGCTGGACCTCATACACATCCGCCCCGGAAGAGCAGAATGCTGACAGATGCCCGATGACCAGCAGGGAAGTCTGGGAGTGAGAGTGTGTGCCATGAAAAGGGTGAGAGTGCGTCATCAGCACCCCATTCACATAATGGACGTGAGTGAACGCGGTGATGCTTGCCTGGTACATGATAAACAGTACCAGCAAGCTCAATGCGCCTATAATTTTTTTCTTCTGCTTCACGTCCAAAAACTTACATTATAGATTTTTGAGCCGCAAAGATAGTGAATTATTCTTTAACTTTGCCAAACAAGAACTCATAATCACGCTTGGAAGCCGGAGCCGTCCATTCTTCGGGAATAAACTTCCACTGATTCAGCGCACGCGGTTCAATCACCTTCTTCTGCTCAATGTACTGCATCAGATAATAGCGTAAGTCCTTATCCGTAGAGTGGATGATGCGCTCCTTCAATTCATCCTGCGAGATGCCGGAACCCTTTGTCAGCAATTCGCCGCCACCGTTTCCGCGATAAGAATTCACCGCTACCTTATACATTTTATCCATATCGAACGGGGTACCGTCTGCCATACTGAGAATGGTTACTTTCTCACCATCCGGCTTGGTCACATCCACCGTGTAGATAATACCCGCCGCAGAATCGAAGTTGAAGCTGAAATTCTTGAATGAGGCCCTATCCGTAGCACCTTCGCGGCGCTTCTCACGGAAGAGAAGGATATGGTCGTCCGGAGACTTCATCCGATTGGTCCACAAATCATACGACATCTCCAAGGCATCGCGTATCTCCTTTCCCGTCAGACGCATGGTGTAAAGCATATTTTCGTACTTATACAGATTGAACATATCGTTCACAAAAATGTCTCCTTTACGGATTTCCGTATCATAGGACAAAGGAGCCGCAAAAGAAATATCCGCTCCGCTGATTGCCAACTGCAATTCGTGGATAAGGTCTATAAAAGCGGAAGAGCCGAAATAGGCAGGACGTGTGGAGATGGTCTCGGTAAAGGAACCTATCTTCTTGGAAACAAAATTCTGCACAGCTTCATTTTCGGGGGCAAAGCGTTGCATGAACTCTTCGCTGACGCCGTAGTCTTGCGTATCGGACAGTATGCCGTCTATCTTCTTGTCTATAACTTTACCATCACGCAGTTTCAAGGTTATATCCACATTACTCACAACGACACCGTTGCTGGCAGGGTCCATCACCAGTACCGAGTCACCGGCTATGTTGCACACCCTCTTGCATTCGCGCGCATGGTCGTGCCCCATCAGGACAATATCGAATCCCGGCACGTTGCACGCCACTTCCACCGAAGCGTTTTCGCGATACTTGCCTCCCATCAGCTGGGCATCCTGGCCGGCATGGAACATACCGATAACCAAATCAGGCTTTTCCTGCTCACGGATAATCTTCATCCATTTGCGGGCAGTCTCCTCCATATCGTCGAAACGCAGCCCTTTCCACAGATTCTCTGAAAGCCATACGGGGATGGCAGGAGTTATCATACCGAGAACCACAATTTTCACTCCGTCACGTTCCAGCACCTCATAGGGTTTGAAATGGGTTTCTCCGGTAGCAGTATCCACAATATTGGCACCCAATATCGGAAAACGGCAGTCACCTGCCCAACGGTCGAAAACGGTACGGCCGGTCTCTACGTCATGGTTACCCATATTACCGGCATTATACCCCATGAAATTCATCATCTCCGCTGCCAGATGAGGGGCAACGGTATCTATGTAATTATAATAATAGGCTGTGGGCTGTCCCTGCAGAATGTCACCATTGTCCAAGAGAATCAGATTTTTGCCATAAGCCTCACGTTCTTTTTGCACCAAAGCATGCACACGTGCCAGACTGCCGGTTGCCTCCCGGCGGCGTATAAAGTCGTAGGGATAGTAGTTGCCGTGTATATCACTGGTCTGTACGACTTTCAGTTTCACCTCTCTTTCCTGCGCAGGCAGTATGCTTGTCAGGACAAAAATCCAGATAAAAAAACAACTAAATCTTTTCATTATATATCCTTATTTCTTGTCGGTTCTTATAAGTTCATAGGGTGGGTAAACATAAACCGCGCTCCATCCGTATAGGCAGGATCTATCCAAATCTCGCCGCCCCACTTCTCAACGGTCAGCTTACAGATGGACAAGCCCAAGCCGGTTCCCTGCACATATTCGTTCAGCTTCTCGAAACGTTCGAACACCCGTTTCTGTTTGTCCAATGGAATGCCGCAACCGGTGTCGGTCACCGAAAATACTGCTACATTCCCTGCTGTATCCAGTTCCAGCTTCAAGGTTATCGTGCCTTCTTTTGTAAACTTGTCCGCATTGGAAAGCAGATTTATCACAACCTGCTGTAAACGCTGCACATCCGTCCGCATCTCCACTACCTCACGTTCACACTCAAATAAGAATTGATTGGTCGACCTGCGTGCCTGGGCCACGGAAGCTACTACCTGCTGGCATATCTGCACTACATTGCAGCTCTCCAAAGAAAGGATGACGCGGTCGGCCTCCAAACGGGACACATCCAATATGTCATTGATTAGCCGAAGCAGCAAATCAGAGTTGGTCCTGATAATCTCGAAATAGCCACGCTGTTCTTCTTCCGAGGCTCCTCCGGCAGACAGCACGTCCGAGAAGCCCACAATCGCATTCAATGGAGTACGGATTTCGTGGCTCATATTGGCAAGGAAAGCACTCTTCAGGCGGCTGGATTCTTCGGCACGGTCCTTTGCTTCGCGCAAGGCACCTTCGGATACCTCCAGTTCATCCTTCAACTTCTTTGTATGATAATAAAAGTAAAGGGAAACGAACAAACCGCCCAACAGCACCAACAGAACAACACCGACAAACCAGATATGATACTTGTACTGCTCGTAGAAAGAAGGGGTTACGTTCAGCATCTTTACCGGTTCCGGAAGGCCGGCGATATTCAGTTTCTTTTCCTTCACAAGTTTGCCGTCCAGTATGGTCTCATTCGGAATGATTTCCATATGGGTCTCACTATCCTGAGGGGTGGTCAGCAGGCGGTAGGACTGTCTTGCCATCTCCTTGCCCAAAGCACGGTAGGCAGGAACGACACCTGCCACAGCCCAATATCCCAAGCCTACGGAACTGAGCGAGAAAGTGGGCAAAGTGGGAGCTGCTTCCATCATGGCGTAGGTTGCATTCCGCATGAAGTAACCATCGTTCATGTCCACACGCCATGTCCCCATCAATATAGCTGTATTTTCCGGTAACTCATGCAATCTGTCACAAATGGTATATATGGTATGGACGCGTCCGTCCAGCAGAATCAGGTTGAGTTCCGGAAACTTCTGCATCTCCTTCACTACATAGGCTTGCATGGCAACGCCGCCATAACTGTTGTCTGAGACAAAAGCGATATTCTTGGTGCCGGGATACATCTGCTTTATCATATTGATGTTGGCCTCCACATCATACTCATAAACGAAGCCGGCCTTGATAGGCGAACTGGGGAAATCCGTGAAGAAGTCGACGGATTCGGGCATCCAGGTCTTTAAGTCGACCGTATCGCCCGGCAACAATATGGCGTTACGGCTGGACAATGCACTTACGACCGGAGTATTGCCGCGTATAGAGTCGGGCAGAGAAAGATAGGCAGCCCAAGCCTCCTGCCCAATAAGGACGGTCAGCTCCGGACTGTTATCGCCCTGGTATTTGGACAATAGCTCCACCATCCTCCGTTCCCAAAGGGGAGATTCGGAGAAGCTTTTGCAGTTCATGTTTTCCAATGCGATGGTGTTTGTCCCGCCCAGGCGTTGGAACTCCTCCATAAAGTCTGAGATGTTGCCGGAAGTACGGCCGGCATCCGGATTATAGGAGCTGATAATCAGTATCGGATGTTCTCCTGTGATAGAGAACACCGGTAACAGACAGCAGAATAATGCTATGATACATGACGATATGGTACGAAACACATCAGTCATGAAGGTCATAGTCATTAATGCCATAAAGTATGGCGTAGGACTTTGCTAAATTTGCTTTTTCAAATTTAGCCATAAATGTGGTGTCACTCTCGGCATTGGTATCACGATGTTTTGCTTCGTTAAAGTCATAAATATCCTTCAGGCCTACGGGAACGCCCTCCTCATCAAAGAAGATTGTCGCACAGCCCAAGGCATAATCAAATTCATCATTCTCATAGAAAGAGATGGTTTGGGAATAATAGACCTTTCCTTTAATGATTACCTTCTGTGGGCCATGAAACAGCTTCTCGCTTGCCGCACGCGAGGCAACAGCCGCTTTCGCAATCCGCTCAAAGACTTCTGACGACACGGTCATAGTTTGACCTTTTTTTGTAAAATACCAAAGCAGGCATTGTTTTTCAAAATCGCTATTCACTTTTGCCATGAAATGCTTCAATACCTCCTCAAGGTTTTTGCCGAAATGTGTTTGAGCCTCATTTTCGGCTGCTTTCACTAACGTATTGATAAATGTAGTGAGCATTTTATCTAAAATCGATTGACCTTTAGCTTCTTCCATATTATTGTTTATTAGTTCGTTATAGTTGACAAACTTCGCAATAATAAATGATTTTTCCAAGAATATGGGGTTTATTTTCGTACGACGATTGTTTTTCGTACTTTTGGCATCCATTATAAAAAGAGAGAACCGATGATACAACATTTCCACCGCATGATATCTGCCGCCCTCGGCATATCAGAGAAACAAATAGTACAGACCCTCGGATTGCTGAACGATGGTGCCACCATCCCCTTCATCAGCCGCTACCGAAAAGAAGTGACGGGAGGACTGGACGAAGTGCAGATTGAATCCATAAAGACCCACTATGAAAAGCTGAACGAAATCGCCAAACGTAAAGAAACCATCCTGAACACCATACAGGAACAAGGTAAACTGACCACCGAACTTCAGAAACGTATCGAGGAGACTTGGGACAATACCCTACTGGAGGACATCTACCTCCCCTACAAGCCCAAACGGAAAACACGTGCCGAAGCAGCCCGTCAAAAAGGACTGGAACCCCTCGCCACCCTGCTGATGCTGCAACGTGATCCTCATCCGGAGGAACGCGCCGCCAATTACGTGAAAGGAGACGTGAAGAACGTGGAAGATGCACTGAAAGGTGCCCGTGACATCATAGCCGAGCATGTTAGCGAAGACGAACGTGCCCGAAACAGCGTGCGCAACGCATTTGCCCGCCAAGGCATACTGACCGCCAAAGTAGTGAAAGGCAAAGAAGAGGAAGCGACCAAATACCGTGACTACTTCGACTGCTCCGAATCGTTGAAGCGATGCAACTCCCACCGCCTGCTCGCCATCCGGCGTGCCGAAGCGGAAGGCCTGCTGAAAGTCAGCATCAGCCCGGACGATGAGGAGTGCGTGGAACGGCTGGAACGCCAATTCGTGCGGAGCAACAACCCCTGCGGACAGCAAGTGGCGGAAGCCGTGCAGGATTCCTACAAACGCCTATTGAAGCCATCCATAGAGACGGAATTTGCCACGCAAAGTAAGGAACGTGCTGATGAGGAAGCCATCAAGGTATTTGCCGAAAACCTCCGTCAGTTGTTGCTGGCTTCACCACTGGGGCAAAAGCGTGTGATGGGTATAGACCCCGGATTTCGTACGGGTTGTAAAGTTGTGTGCCTCGATGCACAAGGAAATCTGCTCCACAATGAGAACATCTACCCCCACCCTCCGGTCAGCAAGCAGAAAGAGGCATTTGCCAAGCTGCAAATGATGATAGAGTCTTATAAGATAGATGCCGTAGCCATAGGTAACGGAACTGCCAGCCGCGAGACGGAGGAGTTCTTGAAACATCAGCGCTTCAACCGCGACATACAGATATTCATCGTCAGCGAGCAGGGAGCTTCCATCTATTCGGCCTCTAAAATTGCACGGGACGAGTTTCCCGACTACGACGTCACCGTACGCGGTGCTGTGTCCATAGGCAGACGACTGATGGACCCGCTGGCAGAGTTGGTAAAGATTGACCCGAAATCTATTGGTGTGGGGCAATACCAGCATGATGTGGACCAAACCAAGCTGAAAAAATCACTGGACCAGACCGTAGAAAACTGTGTAAACTTGGTAGGTGTCAACCTGAACACCGCAAGCAGCCATCTACTGACCTACATCTCGGGATTGGGTCCGCAACTGGCACAGAACATTGTGAACTATCGCGCCGAAAACGGTGCCTTCACCTCGCGCAAGGAACTGATGAAAGTACCTCGTATGGGTGCCAAGGCGTTTGAGCAATGTGCCGGCTTCCTACGCATTCCGCAGGCAAAGAATCCGCTGGACAATACTGCCGTACACCCGGAAAGCTATTGTATCGTAGAACAAATGGCAAAGGACTTGGGTTGCAGCGTAGCCGAGCTGATAGCCAGCCGGGAGCTGCGTCTGAAGATTAATCCCGAACGCTACCTCTCCCCCACCGTGGGCATGCCGACACTGAAAGACATCCTGCAAGAGCTGGACAAGCCCGGACGTGACCCACGCGGACCGATAAAAATATTTGAATTTGATAAGAACGTGCGCACCATCAGCGACCTGCGCGAAGGCATGGAATTGCCCGGCATCGTAGGAAACATCACCAACTTCGGCGCATTTGTCGATATAGGCATCAAGGAAAACGGACTAGTACACCTCTCCCAACTCGCCGACAGATTCATATCAGACCCTAATGAAGTAGTGTCAATTCACCAGCATATACGCGTAAAGGTACTCAGCATAGATATGGACCGGAAACGCATACAGCTGACAATGAAAGGAGTGGAACAGAATTAGTGATAAGGGATTAATGATTAGTGATTAATGGTTAGTGGTTAATGGTTTCCGTATTAATCATTAATCATTAATCCCTAATCACTAATCCCTTATAATAGTGTCTTAAGATAATTACTGTACCAAGCACTAAAAGTAGTGAACACAGAATAGAGCCTTCGAACCCGAAAGTTCCTCCATTTATCAGATTTTCTTCCGGAAAGTGAAGAATCAGCAGATTCTCATTGCTAAATTCATTTCCACTGACTTTATATCCCAAAACAGAACCTTGAATCCAGTTCCAGAACCAATGCAAGGCAATGGGGAAACAGAGGTTGCGCGTGTATATATAGGAAGCTCCCAAGAAACAACCCGCCAGCATGATATTCAAAAACGGGACGAAGGCAAAGCTGGGATTGAAAAGATGCATCAACGAAAATAACACCGCAGAGATAAACAATGCCACAAACTTATTGACGCCTCCATCCAGCATACGCCCTAAAATGAAACCGCGTCCAATAACTTCTTCCGTAACTGCCACAAAAAAATAAAGCAAAAGACTCGACAACAACGAAATGGGAGAAAACAAGACCCCTGCCACTTCCACAGCCCCCAACAATAAAGACAAGCCAAAACCAACTGCATACAAGAACACGACAAACAAAGCTCCGTTCAGCAGGCTTCTACCCCATCCCTTCAAAGACAAGCCCAAGCCCGAAAAAGGAAGCTTCCTTAAGCCCAGCACCATACAAGCGGCAATAAGCCCACTGGCCAACATCAAGACTTCATTCAACATCATTAAATAGACGCTCATCCCACCAGCTTGTGTCTTCAACTCAGGGAAAGCAATCGCAAAAGGTATGGCAAACAAAAACAGAAAAATCATAAAAAGTACAGTAAACAGTACTATATCAACGAATGCCAGCCAAATACGTTTTGTTTTACTCATAGCAACACACTCTTCCTTCACCGTTTCTTCCGTCTCCATTTGTATCTCATTTTGATTAATATCCGACAAAAATAATAATAAAAAGAAAAAACTTCATGTATTCCTGCCGGTTTCTTCTTATATTTGAAAAATCAATCTGGAATCGACAAACATGAAACTAAGAAAAATACTTTTAGCCGTTGCCGGACTGGCGTTAATGCTGAATGCCTCGGCACAAAAATCCAAAAGATACTACGTGGCCAAACCTGGTACCCTGGTGGAACTGATGACAGAAGCGGAAGCCAATGAAATCACCCAACTGACCCTGCAGGGCAAGCTGAATGCCGTAGATTTCAGGCATCTACGGGATGAATTCAAAAACCTGCAACTGCTGGACATTTCCAATGCCTCCATCAGCATGTATGCAGGCAAGAACGGGACTTATCCAAACCGTTTTTATGTATATCCTGCCAATTGCATTCCGGCATATGCCTTCTGCAAGCAAATGGACGACAGTACATTTGTAGGCAAGGAGACACTGACCAGGATTATCCTTTCCGACAAGACCAAGAACATCGAAGATGCTGCCTTTAAGGGATGCAAAAATCTCAAGATATGCCAGATACGGAAGAAAACGGCTCCCAATCTGTTGTCCGAAGCATTGGCCGATAGCGTTACAGCCATATTTGTTCCATTGGGATGCAGTGACTCCTATCGTACCAAAAAGAAATGGGAGACCTTTGCATTCATTGAAGGAGAACCACTGACAGTAAATGTGCAGATTGGTAAAATGGGCAGCCTTGCCAGCGAACTGTTAAGAGCCGGATTTCAGCCCAAAGACGTTAACTTTCTGACCGTTGAAGGAAAAATGGACGAAGCCGACTTCACATTGATACGCGACTATATGCCCAATCTGGTTTCCATCGACATGACCAACAGTAATGCCACTGCAATTCCCGACTATACTTTCACCCAAAAGAAGTATCTGCTGAACGTACGGCTCCCGCAAGAGCTTAGAAGCATCGGACAGCGTGCATTCAGTGGCTGCGGCCGTTTGTGCGGCACGCTGGTGCTTCCTGCCAGTGTAACCGCCATTGAGTACGGAGCATTTATGGGATGCGACAACCTGCGCTATGTGCTTGCCACGGGGAATAAGATTACCACGCTAGGCGACAACCTTTTCGGAGAGAGTAAAGGTAAAATCATATACAAGGAGAAGCGGTAGTATTGTAATCCTTTTTCAACGTATCAACAAGAAAAAGCAATCCCCCTCCCAGAAGTAGTTCTGGGAGGGGGATTACGTTTTACTAAATCTTGTCCGACGATTTACTAAATCCTTCCCGGAGATTTAGTAAATCTCCATACGAGTTTTAGTAAAACATCCGAAGGCCTTCGGAAAGGATTCAAGAGTCTGTTCTGAAAATTTATCTTTTAAGCTCCGTACATACGTGCACGCAACTCCTTGATGTGGTCTGAAGTGATGTATTCGTCATACTCCATCATCTTGTCGATAATACCGTTCGGAGTCAATTCGATGATACGGTTGGCAACCGTCTGAATGAACTCGTGGTCGTGGGATGAGAAAAGGATATTGCATTTATAGGTCTTTAGATTATTTTTTAATG
>ENA-UESL01001162-UESL01001162.1-human-gut-metagenome-genome-assembly--contig:-NODE-1162-length-11976-cov-183.768720_pt1 | contig 11976 bp, 10 predicted proteins | sample MGYA00243008_ERZ508009 | MGnify/ENA primary metagenome ERZ508009 (study PRJEB26167, sample SAMN06115396) | human gut metagenome | host: Homo sapiens | place: China:Guangxi | collected 2016-06-08...
GGCAGCGGGGGCAGCAGCTCCCCAGTGTCCAGATAATGCTGGATTTCCCGAAAGATCCAGGGTCTTCCCTGAGCTGCACGTCCTATCATCAGGGCATCTGCCCCCGTATAGTCGAGTACAGCTCTGGCTTTATGCGGGTCAGTAATGTCGCCATTCGCGATAATCGGAATGGAAACTTTCTGCTTAACTGCCCGAATACTGTCGTACTCAGCATCTCCATTGAACAAACAGGCGCGGGTGCGTCCATGAATGGTCAGAGCCTGAATGCCACAATCTTCAGCCAGTTGGGCAATCTCTACGCAGTTACGGTGTTCCGGAGCCCAGCCGGTGCGAATCTTGAGTGTGACAGGAACGTCCACTGCATTGACGACCTCGGTTAGTATCGACTTCACTAAATCCGGGTACTGCAAGAGGGCTGAACCTGCGAGCTTACGATTCACTTTTTTAGCCGGACACCCCATATTGATATCAATAATCTGGGCGCCGCTTTCCACGTTAATACGTGCGGCATCGGCCATCTCAACAGGGTCGCTACCGGCAATTTGCACCGTGCGAATTCCTGGCTCATCAACGTGCACCATCCGTAAACGAGACTTGTCACTTTCCCAAACCTGAGGGTTAGAAGACATCATCTCGGATACCGTCAATCCTGCTCCCATCTCATAGCACAGCGTCCTGAATGGTCTGTCAGTGATGCCAGCCATAGGTGCTGCGATCAGGCGATTTCTGAGCTGGTATTGTCCGATGCGCATGAGTTAAGAAATGACCATACTGTGACTGCAAGGCGGCGTATATTACGCATTTTTCGCACGAGATGAAAGGCCAAACTTTGACCAATCCACTGAGGTGGATCAATGAATTGCCGTAAATGTGAACGCATGAAAATATTTAATCATATAAATCATTGTATTATAAAAATGTGTCGATTTTATATACACATATAATTTTGCGTAACTTCTCATTTTTTCTTCAGCAGCAGAAGGTACTGACAAGATATTCTGCTGAATTAATCAGCAAATCACCTCGCCATTGTGTGATCGCTACCTCATTTTAGTACAGGATCTCGGTATCCCCAGAATAGCTGTCCGTAATCTTGCGTTCATTCAACGGCTGCAGCGGGCGATTGTTTGCAGGCCCAACAATGTAGTGAAATTTATCCAACTGTTCGGCTGAAAGAGCAACAGGCGTTTTCAGGACAGCCCAGGTGACGCCTTCGGTGCAGGGAGGTGTAGTTAGCGAACCGCTATAGCGCCAGTATGTTTTATCGTCGGGTAAAAGCTGGTTGATATTGACTGGCGAAAAAATGGGCATGCTATTGTCCGTCATGGTTGGAAAGGACTCCCACAGATTTTGAATCGCCTGGTTAGGTTCGTCGATATCAAACATGACCGCTACGATGGCGATGTCTCCGTGTTGGTTTTTGTGGACTAACTGCAGCTCCAGAGGATAGGTTCTACCGTTGAGGGTATGTTCGCTCGGCGCGTGAAAATCTAATTGTTTCAGGTAATAAATCTTGTCATCAATATTAATATAGTTTGCGGTATAGCGACTTATTGTTGCCTGCAGCGTATGGTTGATGCTACGAAATCTTGTTGGGCCGTCGACGTATTGTATGCTGAGCGCAGGAAGGCCGAGTTTATTGGTGGTGGCGGTCTGGATATCAATGGGTGATTGATTTATTCCGGTCTGGCACGTTGCATACGCTTTGCTGATTTCTCCCCACTGCGCAGGGCCGTTCTCTCCGGTATATCCCCATGATGTGGCCAGCGTTGTCAGAGGCATCAAGCATGCTGTTAGTAAAGTTGTTGTAAAACGATAGAAATGCATACGTACACTCAACGAAAACAATATAAAAATTAACAAAATCAATTAAATATTGTATCCCGAGGAGAGGTATCGCTGTGCTGGTCTATTGTCTGAAAATGGCGTGGTCAGATAACCACGCCGGAAGGGATTATTTTTTATGACCGGTAATGCGGCACCATTCTTCTTTCTCGATAACCGGATCGAGCGTAAAGAGATCGGCATAGGCTTCACAGACACTTTCCGCCTGGCTGGCAAGAATACCAGAAAGCCCCAGCAAACCGCCTTCTACGGGCAGTACGCTGATTAACGGAGCCAGTTCACGTAATGGGCCAGCAAGGATGTTGGCGACCACCACGTCGGCTTTCATCGCCTCTGGCTGGTCTTTCGGCAGATAAAGCTCCAGACGCTCAGAAACACCATTACGCTGGGCGTTATCACGGCTGGCCTGAATCGCTTGCGGATCGATATCCACGCCAATGGCTTTCGCCGCACCCAGTTTCAGTGCCGCAATGGCAAGAATGCCGGAGCCGCAGCCAAAGTCGATAACCGTTTTACCGTTAAGATCAAGACCGTCCAGCCATTGCAGGCACAGAGAGGTGGTGGGGTGCGTGCCTGTACCAAACGCCAGACCCGGGTCCAGCATCACGTTGACAGCATTCTCATCCGGGACATCGCGCCAGCTCGGGCAAATCCACAGACGTTCGCCAAAGCGCATTGGGTGGAAGTTATCCATCCATTCGCGTTCCCAGTCTTTGTCTTCGAGCTGTTCGATTTTATGCACGAAGCCTTCACCCAGCAGCGGATGCTGTTCCAGGATGGCAACAACTTCTTTCATGTCGGTTTCTGCATCGAACAAGCCGATAACGTCGGTATCACCCCACAGGCGAGTCTCGCCCGGCAGAGGTTCAAATACCGGCGTATCATGCGTATCCTGGAAAGTAATGGAAACGGAGCCCGCTTCCATCAGCGCATCGCTCAACTCTTCAGCGTTGGCACCGGTCGTGTTCAGTTTCAGTTGGATCCATGGCATGGCAAAACTCTTTATTTATCAGTAGTCAATATGGCGACTTGCGGGACGGCGGAACCGAAACGGTTGCCGATCAGGAAAGCCAGCAAGCTTATCAGTAACGAGGGCACGATCGGATGGAAGCCCTGGAACTGAACGTTAAAGGTGGCGAGTAAAGCATAAAGCACGCCGCCGACAATCATCGCGCTCAATGCGCCAGCCGCGTTTGCTCGCTCCCAGTACAGGCCCAGCACCAGCGGCCACAGGAAGACGGCTTCCAGCCCGCCAAACGCCAGCAGATTCAGCCAGATAATCATCTCTGGTGGTTTCCAGGCGGCCAGCAACAGTAACGCGCCCAGCAATAGGGTAATCACTGCTGACATGCGCTTCAGCCGGGTTTCATTTTTAAGCTGTTCCGGACGAAGGTTCAGGTACAGATCCTTAATGATCGTAGCGGAACTTTGCAGCAATTGGGCATTGATCGTCGACATGATCGCGGCCATGGGAGCCGCAAGGAAGATCCCGGCAGCGATCGGCGGCAAGACTTTGACCATCAGCGTAGGGATAACCAGGTCTGGTACCGTCAGGTCAGGGATTACCGCCCGTCCCAGAGCACCCGCCAGATGCATACCAAACATCAGGATCGCCACCACTATGGTGCCGATGATAATGCCGCGGTGTACCGCTTTACTGTCTTTATAAGAGATGCAGCGTACCGCCGTATGCGGCAGGCCAATTACGCCAAAACACACCAATACCCAAAATGAGGTCATAAACGTGGGTGACAAAATGTCATCAGCGCCCTGCGGCGAGACCAGTTTAGGATCGATAGTCTGCAGGGTTACCACCGCATTGCTAAGGCCACCGGCAGCATGGACGACGCCGACCAGCAAAACGATAGTTCCAATAAGCATCACCATACCCTGCATGGTATCGTTCAGTACACTGGCGCGAAATCCGCCGAACGCCGTATACAATGCGATACTGACGCCAAAAATCAGCAATCCAGTTTCGTAAGGAATGCCCGCTGCGGTTTCAAGCAGACGTGCGCCGCCAATAAACTGTACGGTCATTGCTCCGACAAACGCGACCAGCAGGCTGAGACTCGCCAGCCACACCAGCAGGCGGCTCTGGTAGCGCGCAAACAGCATATCGTTGAGGGTAACAGCATTATAACGACGCGCCAGAATCGCGAATTTCTTACCAAGAATCCCCAATGAGAGCCAGACGGCAGGCAACTGGATCATCGCCAGCAGCACCCATCCCAGTCCGTATTTGTAAGCAGCGCCAGGACCGCCAATAAACGAGCTGGCGCTAATGTAGGTTGCCGTTAGCGTCATCGCTAACACGACCCCGCCCATGGAACGGCTGCCAAGGAAATATTCATTCAGGAAGGTACCGGTCACTCTCTTACGCATGGCGTAAACAGAAAGACCGAAGACCACCAGAAGATAGGCGACCAGCGGTAAAATAACTTCAAGCTGCATCGTCATCCTCCAACGAAATGTCGCGATAGATAAACTTCACCATCGCCCAGCACAGCACGATGAAAACCAGCGGCGTTAGCAGGCAGGCCATTTCGAACCAGTGCGGTAAGCCGGTAAAACCCAGCGTTGAATCAGGTAAGTAAGCGGTCACTAACCATGTAACCAGATATAAAAGGGTTAGCCACAGCGCCCAGCGCGCCTCTTTATGGGCCTGAACAAAACGAGCGTCCATTTTTTGTCCCTTGTGGATAAAGAAAGCGGGGATTGTACCTTATGGCACGTGCGGGAGGGGAGAAAAACAAAAGGCCGGAATTTCCGGCCTTTTTGGTTAACGCACGCTTACTTTTCCTGAAGTCCGAGTTTTTTCTCCAGATAGTGGATATTGGTTCCACCGTGCTGGAAGTGCTCGTCATTCATGATACGGATCTGCAGGTCAACGTTGGTTTTGATACCGTCGATGATCAGTTCCTGCAAGGCGTTTTTCATACGGGCGATAGCGACGTCGCGGTTTTCGCCATAGCAGATCAGCTTACCGATCATTGAGTCATAGTACGGAGGTACGGTGTAGCCTGCGTAAATATGAGACTCCCAACGCACACCAAAACCACCCGGCGCGTGGAAACGCGTGATTTTACCCGGGCTTGGCAGGAAGGTGTTCGGGTCTTCGGCATTGATACGGCATTCTACCGCATGGCCTTTAACCACAACTTCGTCCTGCTTGATGGACAGCGGTTGACCCGCTGCGATGCGCAGTTGCTCTTTGATCAGGTCAACGCCGGTGATCATTTCGGTTACCGGGTGTTCAACCTGAATACGGGTGTTCATCTCAATGAAGTAGAACTCGCCGTTTTCGAACAGGAACTCGAAAGTACCCGCCCCGCGATAGCCGATATCAACACAGGCTTTGGCGCAACGCTCGCCGATGTAGCGACGCAGTTCCGGAGTAATGCCCGGTGCTGGTGCTTCTTCGACAACTTTCTGGTGACGACGCTGCATGGAGCAGTCACGCTCTGCCAGATAAATTGCGTTACCCTGACCGTCTGCCAGCACCTGAATCTCAATGTGGCGTGGGTTTTCCAGGTACTTCTCCATGTAAACCATGTCGTTGTTGAAAGCCGCTTTCGCTTCCGCTTTGGTCATGGAGATGGATTGTGCCAGTTCGGCATCGCTGCGCACGACGCGCATACCGCGACCGCCGCCGCCGCCGGAGGCTTTGATGATAACCGGATAACCGATGCGTTTAGCATGAGCGCGGTTAGCGTCCATGTCATCACCCAGCGGGCCGTCAGAGCCTGGGACTGTTGGCACACCTGCTTTCTTCATCGCGGTGATTGCGGACACTTTGTCACCCATCAGGCGGATGGTGTCGGCTTTCGGGCCGATGAAGATAAAGCCGGAACGTTCTACCTGTTCAGCAAAGTTGGCGTTCTCAGAGAGGAAGCCATAACCCGGGTGAATTGCCACCGCGCCGGTGATTTCAGCAGCGCTAATGATAGCCGGGATGTTCAGATAGCTTTTTACGGATGCTGCCGGGCCAATACAGACCGTCTCATCCGCCAGCAATACGTGTTTTAAATCGCGATCCGCGCTTGAATGCACCGCGACAGTCTTGATGCCCAGTTCTTTACAGGCACGAAGAATACGCAAGGCAATCTCGCCGCGGTTGGCGATAACAATTTTATCCAACATGTTCGCCTCGTTATTCGATGACGACCAGCGGCTCGTCAAATTCTACCGGTTGACCGCTTTCTACCAGAATCGCTTTAACTACGCCGGATTTGTCGGCTTCGATCTGGTTCATCATTTTCATGGCTTCAACGATGCACAGGGTATCGCCCGCATTCACTTTCTGGCCGATTTCGATGAACGCTTTCGCATCCGGGCTCGGGGTGCGGTAGAACGTACCAACCATTGGGGAGCGTACGATGTGACCACTGATTTCCGCTGCTGCCGGAGCTTCCATACTTGGAGAGGCAGTTTGTGCGACAGCGTTAGACAGAGCTGGCTGCTGCATCACTGGTGCAGCATAAGCCTGTTGCATCATCGGAAAACTTGCAGCTGGCGCTGCACGGCTGATGCGTACAGATTCTTCGCCTTCAGAAATTTCCAGTTCGGAGATGCCTGATTCTTCAACCAGCTCGATCAGTTTTTTAATCTTACGAATATCCATGAGTGGGTTCCGTACTCTTTGTTTAGTGAGATTGTGACAAGCGTTTTACCGCCGTCTGTATAGCATTTTTATAACAGTGAGTGACAAGATGCCACGCATCTCAGGCGCTGCACTGGGTGCTGCTGCCATTAAATGAGATTGCCAGACTTGTTAGTCATTGTGCGGCTATCTTCTGCCATTTTCGGGTAAAAGACAAAATATACCTTCAATATGCGATTGTCACCCTTTCAGCGCTTTAAAAACGCTACCGGGGATAGCAAAGTCGCACATTATAACTATTTCGTAGCAATTGGCAGCTAAATACTGGTCTTATCAGGGAAGATAATCAACCGTTAACATGTAAAGAAAATCGGATCGTCCGTGTTTTGCAACGCACTGCACATAACGTGAAACTACCGCCACCACTGGCGAAACTTCTTGTAACGGCACGCTAACAGCACCGCCGCGAGCGCTGCATAAATAATCGGTTGAGGGGAGATAATTTTTACCGACCACAAATAATGTATGGGTGCCAGGATCGCCACAAGATAGACGAAGTTGTGCAGATACTGCCATTTTTTACCCAGCATTCTCTGTGCAGCTTGCGTAGACGTTAAGGTGAGGGCGAATAATATGACCCAGCTAGCAACGCCCAATGTTAAATAAGGTCGCGTAAGTAATTCGCGCCCTAATAACGCCAGATTATTAATGCCCAGCTCCAGTAGTGCGTAGCTGGTTAAATGCAGCGTTGCCCAGGCGAAACACCATAGCCCTAACAGACGACGTGTGCGTATCAATAATGGCTGTTTAGCGTAGCGCGTGAGTGGAGAGACCAGCAAGGTCGCCAGCAAGAATTTCAGAGCTGTCCTACCGGTAAAGTGCTGGATATCTTTGACCGGATCGGCGCTCAGGCCGCCGTGATTTACCGCCCAAAATAGCCAGACAAACGGCAATAAACCGGCAAGATGCAGGCAAACTTTCAGCCCGATAATGTGCTTTGCGGTCAGACGCACTTAAAAATTCTCCTGCAAATTGAGTCCGCGATACAGTGATGCAACCTCTTCGGCATAGCCGTTAAACATCAGCGTGGGCTGACGCTGTACGTCCAGGATACCGCCTGCGCCAATAAAACGCTCAGTGGCCTGGGACCAGCGGGGGTGATCGACATGCGGATTCACGTTGGCATAAAATCCGTATTCATTGGGCGCGGCCAGATTCCAGGTTGTCGGAGGGCGTTCGCGCGTGAGTTTGATACTCACGATCGACTTAATGCCTTTAAATCCATATTTCCACGGCACAATTAAGCGAATGGGCGCGCCATTTTGTGGCGGAAGGGCCTTACCATAAACCCCCACAGTAAGCAGTGTGAGTGGGTGCATTGCTTCATCCAGACGCAGTCCTTCAACATAGGGATATTTTAGCCCGCCGCCAATAAAGCGATCTTTCTGTCCCGGCATATCATCCGGTGCGTACAGCGTTTCGAACGCGACATACTTTGCGTTGCTGGTGGGTTCAACCTGCGCCAGCAGTTTATGTAACGGAAAGCCGATCCACGGCACGACCATTGACCAGGCTTCCACGCAGCGCATCCGATAAATCCGTTCTTCCAGCGGGAAACGGGCGGTCAGCGAATCGTGATCGAGGGTGAGTGGTTTTGCCACCTCGCCACTGATTTGCAACGTCCACGGATCGGTTTTCAGGCTGCCTGCATTGGCTGCCGGATCCGCTTTATCGAGACCGAACTCGTAGAAGTTGTTGTAGCCAGAAACCTTATCCGCAGGCGTTAAAGGAAGTGAATTTTGCCAGGCGGAGGGCTTACTGAAATCAAGCGGCTTACCTGCAGGTGCGGGCGGGCGATCGTTGCCCTTAAACCAGCTCAGAAGATCGGCCTGTGCAGAGAGGGGCAAAGACAAGGCGGCAGCGCTGATCCCTAATGCTTTTAGTACCTGGCGGCGCTGCATAAAAAAAGCCGACTCATCAGTGACGTCGGCTTCTGTAAATGGACGTAATTTCTTCATAACAGACTCCCGGCTTACGCGTCATAACTGACAGGGGACGCGTAGTTAATATGGCAGGGAGTCTGTAGATGTGCCGCGAAATTTGGTTAATTAAGTGTAAATTTCTGCGCCAGGGCCTGTTACTTCACCTTTACTAGCGTACGGCCTTGCACCTGGTTATTGATGATGGCATCGGCGAACTTCGGCGCATCAGCCAGCGTAATTTCCGTTGCCGCCTGGGCATAGAAAGATTCCGGCAGATCCTTAACCAGACGTGCCCAGGCCTCTGCACGGCGTGCCGGCGGGGTCATCACCGAGTCCACTCCTTGCAAACGAACGTTACGCAGAATGAATGGCATCACCGTGGTCGGCAGAGCGAAACCACCCGCCAGGCCGCAGGCGGCAACGCAGCCACCGTAGTTCATCTGCGCCAGAACTTTTGCCAGAACTTTGTCGCCAACGGTATCCACCGCGCCAGCCCACAGCTGTTTTTCCAGCGGACGAGACTCGGCAAACTCATCGCGGCCAAGAATACGGTTAGCGCCCAGGCTTTTCAGGTAGTCGTGGGTGCTTTCACGGCCCGAAACCGCCGCAACCTGATAACCCAGCTTATGCAGTAACGCAACGGCTGTGCTGCCCACGCCGCCGCTGGCGCCGGTGACGACAATTTCACCGTCTTGCGGGCGAATACCTGCATCTTCAAGCGCCATTACGCACAGCATAGCGGTAAAGCCGGCGGTACCGATGACCATGGCTTTACGTCCATCCAGTCCTTTTGGCAGCGCAACCAGCCAGTCGCCTTTCACGCGTGCACGCTCAGCCAGTCCACCCCAATGATTTTCACCCACGCCCCAGCCGGTCAGCAACACTTCCTGACCCGCATGAAAACGGGGATCTTCGCTTGCACGTACGGTACCGGCGAAATCGATACCAGGAATCATCGGAAAATTACGAATGATTTTACCCTTGCCAGTGATAGCCAGAGCATCTTTATAGTTCAGGCTTGACCAGTGGATATCCACCGTAACATCGCCTTCAGGTAGCTGATTTTCGTCGAGGGGTTGAACGGATGCGAGGGTTTTTCCGTCCTGCTGTTCTAAGATCAAAGCCTGCATAACCTGTCCTCAATTCGTATAGTGGATTGGAAAATTATTAATGAAGACTATACTCGCTAATCAAAACATGATGCCGATTCTGCGCAATAAATTGCCAGATATACCTGATTTGGTAGTATGCCCACACTGTATGTATAAATGGACGGATTTTGCGTTCAGTTTTGCATTTTTGGGTCGCTTTATCACTTTCAGGCCTGTTTCATAACTGTCGGAGTTAACACAAGGATGCGATTAACGACGAAATTTTCAGCTTTTGTCACGCTGCTTACTGGGTTAACGATCTTCGTGACTCTGATCGGCTGTTCGCTGAGTTTCTATAACGCTATTCAATATAAGTTCACCACGCGCGTGCAGGCGGTCGCGACGGTGATTGATACGCATCTGGTCTCCAGAGATGTCGTTGCGTTAACCCCGCAAATCGATGAGCTGATGGTTTCTGTTGATATCGTGCGCATCGAACTGTTGCAGGGCGAACACGTGGTGTATGACCATTCGCGCACCAGTAGCTACCGACCGGCAGGGACGAACAATCTCTACCGCGAGATCACCGTACCGTTGGTCAAGCATCCGGGCATGTCATTGCGTCTGGTTTATCAGGATCCGATGGGTAACTATTTCCATTCGCTACTGACCACCGCACCGCTCACGATAGCCATTGCTTTCATTATTCTGATGCTCTTTTTGTCTGTGCGCTGGCTTCAGCGCCAGCTTTCGGGTCAGGAGCTGCTGGAGATTCGTTCCACACGTATTCTGAACGGCGAACGTGGACCGAACGTGCGGGGAACGGTCTATGAATGGCCTGCGCGCACCAGCAGTGCGCTCGATATGCTGCTGACTGAAATTCAAAATGCTCGCGAGCAACGCAGCCGCCTGGATACGCTGATTCGTTCCTATGTCGCGCAGGATACAAAAACTGGGCTAAGTAACCGCCTGTTCTTTGATAACCAACTGGCCACGCTGCTGGAAGATCAGGAAAAAGTAGGCTCGCATGGCGTCGTGATGATGGTACGCCTGCCGGACTTTACGCTGCTGCGCGATAGCTGGGGAATCACCCTCGCGGAAGAACAAATCTCGACGCTGATCAATTTGTTGTCGACTTTTATGACGCGCTATCCGGGCGCGTTGCTGGCGCGCTACCACCGTAGCGATTTTGCCATCCTGCTGCCACACCGCACGTTGAAAGAGGCGGAAAGTATTGCCGGGCAATTATTAAAAGCGGTAGATGCACTTCCGGCTAATAAAATGATCGATCGTGCCGATATGGTTCATATTGGCATTTGCGTTTGCCGCAGCGGTCAGTCGCCGGAGCAAGTGATGGATCATGCTGAAGCAGCCACGCGGAATTCGGTATTGCAGGGCGGAAATAGCTGGTCGGTCTATGATGACTCGCTGCCGGAAAAAGGTCGGGGCAACGTACGCTGGCGAACGCTGATCGAACAGATGCTCAGCCGGGGCGGGCCGAGAATTTATCAAAAGCCTGCAGTAACCCGTGAAGGGCGGGTGCACCATCGGGAGCTGATGTGCCGTATTTTTGATGGTAACGAAGAGGTCATTTCGGCGGAATATATGCCGATGGTCCTTCAATTTGGCCTGGCTGAAGAGTATGACCGTTTGCAGATAAGCCGTCTGACCCTGCTTTTGGGTTACTGGCCGCAGGAAAATCTGGCGATGCAGATAACGGTTGAATCGCTTATTCGCCCACGTTTTCAGCGCTGGCTGCGTGATACGCTGATGCAGTGCGAAAAATCATTACGCAAACGCATAATTATTGAACTTGCTGAGGCAGATGTCTGTCAACATATCAGCCGGTTACAGCCCGTTATCAGATTGATGAATGCGCTGGGCGTGCGTATTGCCGTTACGCAGGCGGGGTTAACGCTGGTGAGCACCAGTTGGATTAAAGAGCTTAACGTTGAGTTATTGAAGCTGCATCCAAGTCTGGTGAGGAACATTGATAAGCGAACGGAAAATCAGCTTCTGGTTCAAAGCCTGGTGGAGGCCTGTTCGGGAACACCCACGCAGGTTTACGCTACGGGCGTACGTTCGCGTAGTGAGTGGCATACGCTGACAGAACGCGGAGTTGCGGGTGGGCAAGGGGATTTTTTTGCTGCATCACAACCACTTGACACTAACGTGAAAAAATATTCGCAAAGATACTCGGTTTAACCTGCCGTTTAATTTGTTTTCACGTAGAATAACGCGCGCTGTGCCTTCTGGGGGTGTGCTTGCCTGCTCGCCAGGTTGTAACAGCAAACATGCAGGTGAATGACCTTTGACAGGTTGCAAACAAAAGCGAGGAGTGCTGCTGATTTATTCAGCCCTGATGGACTCAGGCCGGTTTTGTAACAAAGGAAACGAACTGCACTAATTTTCACCGTAGCAGATGATTTTTGCGCCTTGTCGCTGCTGCGTGTGG
>ENA-UESL01001177-UESL01001177.1-human-gut-metagenome-genome-assembly--contig:-NODE-1177-length-11847-cov-8.652421_pt1 | contig 11847 bp, 6 predicted proteins | sample MGYA00243008_ERZ508009 | MGnify/ENA primary metagenome ERZ508009 (study PRJEB26167, sample SAMN06115396) | human gut metagenome | host: Homo sapiens | place: China:Guangxi | collected 2016-06-08...
AAGGGGGGGGGGGGCAGACCTCTGACGTGACCCTCAAGGACGTCAGAATCAAGGCGGACAAAGACGCCGCCCTCAAGGTAGAAGGCGACGGCAACGTCCGGCTGGAGCTGGACGGCAAGAACGAGCTGAAGAGCGGCGCTAACCACGCAGGCGTCGAGAAGAACAACAGCGACTCTAAGGGTACACTGACCATTAAGGATGATACTGGCGAAAAAGGCTCTCTGACGGCGACTGGCGGCGCACAAGGTGCAGGTATTGGAGGAGCAAAAAACAACAGCGGCAGTAACATTGAGATTACTGGCGGTACTATCACAGCGACCGGCGGATGCAACAACAACGAAGCAGGAAACGGCGGTGCGGCTGGCATTGGTGGCGGTTTTAACGGCAGCGGAACTGACATCAAAATCACCGGCGGCAATGTCACGGCCAACGGCAGCCGGAAGCCGGACGGCACCAGTGGATGTCAGGGTGCAGGCATCGGCGGCGGTTATGGCAAAGGCGGCACCAATATCTCTATCAGCGGTGAAGATACTGTAGTGAACGCCAACGGCGGCAAGTATGGCGCTGGCATCGGCGGCGGTGCAATGGGTGCTGGCGAAAACATTACCATCAGCGATGGCGCTCATGTAACAGCCAACGGTGGTGCACAGGGTGCAGGCATTGGCGGCGGCAGCGGCATTGGCGGTAATGGCAGCAACATCACCATCAGCGGTGACAAGACCTATGTGGAAGCTACCGGCGGCGGCGACGCCGAAGCAGCCGGTGCCGGTATCGGCGGCGGTTTCAGTGGTCGGTATGGTAATGTTGGCAAGGGCAGTGACATCACCATCGAGGGAGGCACGGTTATCGCAACCGGCGGTAGCGTTACCAGCGATTCAGGCGGTGGAGCGGCAGGTATCGGCGGCGGCAGCGGATATGCCCCGCGTGATGACAAGGCTGGAAATGGTGAGCATATCTACATCAAGGGTGATGCGAATGTGACTGCCAAGGGTGGAAATGGTGCTGCAGGCATTGGTGGCGGCAATACCAATAATAAGATGGGCGACGCCATCGACATTGTTATCGAGGGCAACGCTAAAGTAACTACTGAAGCAGGCGGTGACGTGTCCATCGGCGGCAAGAATGGCGAAATTTCCAACGACGACCTTCTTTCGAAGGACTTTACCGGTATCCTGACCCGTAAGGATAACACCGGTAAGGTCATGGAGGACTACAGCAAGGATGCCACCCCGCTGCCCGCCTCGGAGGAGAACGGCGTGGTTTGGGTAGACGCTGACGTCAGCGGATGGGGCGGCGTGCGCATCGCCGTCCCGGAAGGGACGCCTACCGACAGCGTGTCGGCCTGCTATCTGGAAGAGGGCGCTCTGCTGATAGTAGATGCAGGCGGCAGTGACTGCCTGCTGGAAGGCCGCGTCAGCGACCTACGCCAGAACGGCATCCGCCAGCTCTGCCTGCGCTGGAACGGCGGTGAGCAGACCCTCAGCACGGACGCTCTGGCCGCAGCAGGCGGCGAGGATGCCTCTTTCCGCCTGACGGAAGTAAACGGCGGACTGACGATGGTTTTGAATGGGCTTACCCGCAATGAACTGCTGGCAAAATAAATGTATCTCTACAGCTCCCCTTCGGGGGAGCTTTTGTTATATTTACAAATCCCCCCAAAACCGCTATACTATATATAGTTGTGTCAAAACGAGGAGGCGGGACGATGGAGCAGGAGCTGGAACGGCTGGAAGGCACGGTAGAGGACATCATCTACCTGAACGAGGACAACGGCTACACCGTGTTCGAGGTGTCGGGCGGCGGTGTCGTCACCGTTGTGTGCGGCGTGGTGGGAGAGCTCCACGCCGGTGAGAGCGTCGTCTGCCGGGGCAGGTACGAGAACCACGCCACCTATGGCCGACAGTTCCACGCACAGGAGTGCGAGACGGATATGCCCAAAGACCTCGAGGCTGTCTACGCCTTCCTCGCCAGCCGGTCGCTGCCCTACATCGGGGCTCGGACGGCGGATAAGATCATTGACAAATTCGGCGCGGCGGCGCTGGAAGTGATCGCCAACGACCCCGCCCAGCTCACCCTCATCCCGGGCATCTCGGCGGACAAGGCCGACCGCATCCAGCAGGAGTTCAAGCGGATGTTCGGAATGCGGGAGCTCATCGCCTATCTGGCTCAGTTCGAGATCAGCCCCCGCCGGGCGATGGAGGTCTTCCGCACCTTCGGGCCGGGGGCCATGCAGGCCATCCAGCAGAACCCCTACCTGCTCTGCGGCGAACCTTTGCAGCTGGACTTCCGCCACGCCGACAGCATCGCCCAGTATTACCAGATGGCAGGGGACTGCGCCCAGCGGCTGGAAGCCGCCCTTCTGCGCACCCTGCGTCACAACGCCGGCAATGGCCACACCTGTCTGCCCCGGGCGCAGCTGCTGGAAACAGCGTCGAACTTCATCCACCAGCCCCCCGAAAAGCTGGCGGCGGCGCTGGACAGCTGCATCCAGACCGGGAAACTGGCGGTGCGGATGTTCGACGGCACACCGTATATTTATCTGCCGGATCTGCTGGCCGCAGAGCAGGACATCGCCGACCGTCTGGCCATGCTGACCAGGCGCGGAAAGCAGACGGCCCGAGACCTCGACAAGAACATCCAGATCCTGGAACTGGCGCAGGGCTTTGCCTATGCGCCGCTCCAAAAGGAAGCCATCCGTAAGGCCATGACCGAGAACTGCCTTGTCCTCACCGGCGGCCCCGGCACCGGCAAGACCACCACGGTCAACGCCATCCTGCAGCTGCTGGAGAACGAGGCCGAACGGGTAGCCCTCTGCGCTCCCACAGGCCGCGCCGCCAAGCGTCTGAGCGAGCTGACGGGCCGGAAAGCCTCCACCATCCACCGTCTGCTGGAAGTGGACTACACCGGCGGCGTGGTCAGCTTCATCCACAACGACAAGAACCTGCTCAAGTGCGACGTCGTTATCCTCGACGAGATGAGCATGGTGGACGTCAAGCTGTTCCAGGCCCTCATTGCGGCACTGCGGTACAGCTGCCGGATTATTATGGTAGGTGACGCCGACCAGCTGCCCAGCGTCGGCCCGGGCAATATCCTCGGCGAGACCATCCGCTCCGGGCTGGTGCCGACGGTCTGCCTCAACGAGATATTCCGGCAGGCCGCTCAGAGCCTCATCGTGGAGAACGCCCACCACATCATCTCGGGCGAACCGCTGAAAAAGGGCGGAAAGACGGACGATTTCTTCTTCCTCGAAGCCGACGGCGACGCGGCCCAGAAGCTGGTCTGCGACCTTGTGACCACCCGTCTGCCCCGCAGCTACCAGTTCGACCCGGTGAAGGATATTCAGGTGCTCTGCCCCACGAAGCTCGGCCCCACCGGCACCCAGGCCCTCAACGCGGAGCTTCAGGCCATGCTCAACCCGCCCAGGAAGGGCAAGCCGGAGCTGCAGAGCGCGGCCCGGGTCTTCCGGGTGGGGGACAAAGTGATGCAGGTGCGCAATAACTACGAGATCACGTGGCAGCGCATCGGCGGGGAACAGGGTGTGGGCGCCTACAACGGCGACATCGGCATCGTGGAGTCCATCGACGTGCGCAGCCGCTCCATGGTGGTGCGGATGGACGACCGGCGGCTGGTCTACCCGGCGGAGAACCTCAACGAGCTGGAAATTGCGTATGCCATCACGGTACACAAAAGCCAGGGCAGCGAGTTCCCGGCGGTCATCCTCCCGGCGGCGCAGGTGCCGCCCCGCCTGTGCTACCGCAACCTCTTCTATACCGGCGTCACCCGCGGGCGGAAGCTCTGCATCGTGGTGGGCCGGCGGGACGTGGTGAACCGGATGATGTCCAATATCCGCCAGAACCTGCGCTACAGCGGCCTGGCCGCCCTGCTGGCCCAGGCTCTGCCCCCGGAGCAGGAGAACCTTTAAGGGTTTCTTTTTGGATACACCTGTGTTATACTATAATGTGTTTTGATGACCCGCGCCCGGAGATGGGCGATAGAAATAGAGAATGGGCAGCAGAGAAAGGAAATATCACGACTATGGCACAGAATGACATCGGTATCGATCTTGGTACGACGACCATCATCATCGCGCAGGAGGGGCAGGGCGTCGTGCTCAACCAGCCCAGCGTGGTGGCGGTGGATACCCGCAAGAACTGCGTGCTTGAGGCCGGCGACAAGGCCCTTGCAATGGTGGGCCGCACGCCCAACTACATCTCCGCCATCTTCCCGCTGAAGGATGGCGTCATCAGCGACCACACCATGACCCGGGAGCTCATCTGCCGCTTCGTCAATCAGGTCTACAGCTCCCACATGGTCAAGCCCCGTGTGGCCGTCTGTGTGCCTGCCGCCATCACCGGCATCGAGAGCGACGCCGTGGTGGAGGCCGTCATGGCTGCCGGTGCGCGTCAGGTCTACCTCATTGATGAGCCTATCGCCGCAGCTCTCGGCTCCGGCATCGACATCACCGTGCCGGATGGCCGGATGATCATCGACATCGGCGGCGGCACTACCGACATCGCCGTGCTGAGCCTCGGCGGCAAGGTCAAGGCCACCAGCGTCCGCGTGGCCGGCAACCACTACGACGAAGAGATCCTGAAGTTCGTGCGCAACAAGTTCAGCATCGCCATCGGCCAGCGCACCGCTGAGAACCTGAAAAAGAACGTGGCCTGCTGCCCCCAGAAGGCAGATTTCAACGAGACCATGGAGATCAAGGGCCGCAGCCTGCTCACCGGCCTGCCCGTGCGCGTCAATGTCTCCACCGCCGACCTCTACGAGCCGGTCATGCGCCTGAGCGAGCAGATCGGCACCGCCGCCCATCAGGTGCTGGAGAAGACTCCTCCGGAGCTGGCCGGCGACATCTACCGCAATGGCGTCGTCCTCACCGGCGGCGGCGCACAGCTCCACGGCCTGCCTGAGTACCTCAGCCAGGAGCTGAAGGTGGAAGTGACCGTCTCGCCTGACCCCGTCAACTGTGTCGCGCTGGGTACGGCCATGAGCCTGCGTCTGGGCGACAAGCTGGAGACCGGCTTCATGGACGCCACCCCCCGCATGGGCCGCCGCTGAGAGGAAAGCGCTGTTCACAGAACCGTGAAAAACAATATGATTTTTGTTCATAGTTGTTGAATCGACCCGGAAAATATTGTATAATATCTTCAAATCGCTTTTTGCCGCCCGCCCCCCGGGCGGCAAAGAAAAAAGTAAATAGGAGGAAGACCATGGATTTAGGTTATGATGTGATCGTTACCATAACCGGTATTGTGCTGGTGTTTCTGATCCTCGTCCTGCTGATGGCTATCATCACGCTGGAGGGTAAAATCTTTGACGCCATGAACGGCAAGAAGGCAGCTGCTAAGGCTGCTTCTGTTGCAAAACCGGCTGCTCCTGTGAAACAGGCCGCTGCGCCCGCTCCTGCAAAGGCTGCTGCCCCGCAGGTCGAGGCCGGCATCCCCGGCGACGTTGTGGCAGCCATCATGGCAGCCATCTACTCTATGGGCAACGGCAAGTATGTGCTGAAGGCAGTCCGCCGCGGCAAGAATGGCTGGGGCAAGGCTGGCGTCAACGACACCACCGCACCCTTTTAACACAGGAGGAAAAACATGACTCAGTTTATTGAGACTCTGGTCGGTATTTTCCAGAGTTCCGGTTTTGCCAAGTTCGGTGAGCCGGGCGGCTGGCTGTATGCAGTGATGATCTGCGTAGGCTGCTTCCTGCTCTACCTCGCTATCGTCAAAGAGTTCGAGCCTCTGATCCTGCTGCCCATGGCTTTCGGCATGATCCTGGCCAACCTCCCCGGCAGCGGCGTCATCCATATGCAGTACTTCGTCGGTGACGGCCTCGAGCACCCGATGTGGGTCGAGATCCTGAACAACGGCGGCCTGGCCGATATGCTCTACATGGGCGTCAAGCTGGGCATCTACCCGCCGCTGATCTTCCTCGGCATCGGCACCATGACCGACTTCGCACCCCTGATCTCCAACCCCAAGAGCCTGCTGCTGGGCGCTGCCGCTCAGTTCGGCATCTTCGGCACTTACATGGGCGCTCGTCTGCTGGCCGCTACCGGTCTGGTGGACTTCACCCAGAAGCAGTCTGCCGCCATCGCCATCATCGGCGGCGCAGACGGCCCCACCGCTATCTTCGTCACCTCCCGTCTGGCTCCTGAGCTGCTGGGCTCCATCGCCGTCGCGGCCTACAGCTACATGGCTCTGGTGCCTGTTATCCAGCCGCCTATCATGAAGGCTTTGACCTCCAAGAAAGAGCGTACCGTCGTGATGAAGCAGCTGCGCACCGTGACCAAGACCGAGAAGATCATCTTCCCCATCATGGTCACCATCATCGTCTCCCTCATCGTGCCGGATGCCGCCGTTCTGGTCGGTATGCTGATGCTGGGCAACCTGATGAAGGAGTGCGGCGTCGTGGATCGTATCCAGAAGACTGCCGGTAATGAGCTGATGAACATCATCACCATCTTCCTGGCTCTGTCTGTTGGCTGCACCACCTCTGCAAACACCTTCCTGAACAGCCGCACCCTGTTCATCATCGTGCTGGGCCTCATCGCATTCTCCTTCGGCACCGCTGCCGGTGTTCTCTGCGGCAAGGTCATGTATATCCTGACCGGCGGTCAGGTCAACCCCCTGATCGGTTCCGCTGGCGTTTCCGCTGTGCCTATGGCTGCCCGTGTTTCTCAGAAGGTCGGCCAGAGTGAGAACCCCTCCAACTTCCTGCTGATGCACGCAATGGGTCCCAACGTGGCCGGTGTTATCGGTTCCGCCGTCGCTGCTGGTATCCTCATCAACATCTTCGGCTAAGCATTTCCTGAGATCCCCGCTCCATCGTGGTATTGACTGCGGTGGGGCGGTTTTTTGTTTGCATTGTTTTTATGTACAACTTTTTTGAAATGTGATATACTATATTTTAAGTGATATATCCAGAAATGATTGAAAAGAACAGGTGAAACAATGGCAACAGATCTCGCACAACAATTCTGCGCTTTGCGTGATACGTATATCGAAAAGCAGTTCGGACGCCTGAACGATATGCAGCGGGAGGCGGTGTTCACCACCAACGGCCCCCTGCTCATCCTCGCGGGTGCAGGCAGCGGAAAGACCACCGTGCTGGTCAACCGCATCGCCAACCTCATCCGCTTCGGCTCGGCCCACGGCTCCAAGTGGACGCCCCGGGAGGTGACGGAGGACGATGTGAAAGCCCTGCGCACTGCCATCATGACCGGTACCGATGCCCCGTCGTGGCTGGACGGAATGCTGCGGAAGGACGCCGTCCGGAGCTGGAACGTTATGGCCATCACCTTTACCAACAAGGCCGCCGGTGAGCTGAAAGAGCGTCTGCGCCGGATGCTGGGCGGGGAAGAGGGCGACGAGGTGTTCGCCTCCACGTTCCACTCGGCCTGCGTCCGCATTCTCCGCCGCTGGGCCGAGGAGATCGGCTACCCCCGCAGCTTTACCATCTACGACAGCGACGACTCCCAGCGTGTCATGAAGGCTGTCTACAAAGAGCTGAGCGTGGACGACAAGTTCTTCCCGGTCAAAAGCGCCATCAACCAGATGAGCCGTTGGAAAGACCAGCTCATCAGCCCGGAAGAGGCCCTGAAGACCCCGGCCCGGGACACGAAGGGCGCTCTTGCGGCCAAGGTCTACGCCGCCTATGAAAAGAAGCTCAAGGAGGCCGGAGCTTTCGACTTCGACGACCTCATCTACCAGACGGTCATCCTGCTGTCGGAGCACGAGGACGTGCGGGAGTTCTACCAGAACAAGTACAAATATCTGCTGGTGGACGAGTATCAGGACACCAGTGTGGCTCAGTTCCGGCTCGTGAGCCTGCTCACCGGTCCGGAGAAAAACATCTGCGTCGTGGGCGACGACGACCAGAGCATCTACCGCTTCCGCGGCGCGACCATTGAGAACATCCTCAACTTCGAGCGCATCTATAAAGGCACCAGGACCATCCGACTTGAGCAGAATTACCGCTCTACGTCAAATATCCTGAATGCCGCCAACTGTGTCATCCAGCACAACACCGAGCGCAAGGGCAAGACCCTCTGGACGAAGAACGGCGAGGGCGACAAGGTGCAGGTCTACACCGCCGAGAACGAGCAGGACGAGGCCAGCCATATCGCGGACGTCATCGGCCAGCACCTCAAAGAGGGCGGACATCTGGCCGACCACGCCATCCTCTACCGGATGAACGCCCAGTCGGCCCCCATCGAAAGCTACTTCACCCGTGCGGGCATCCCGCATAAGATCGTGGGCGGCCAGCGCTTCAACGACCGCAAGGAAGTCAAGGACATCCACTCCTATATGTCCATCGTGGCGAACCCCCGGGACGATGTCCGACTTCGTCGAATCATCAACGAGCCTGCGCGCAAAATCGGTGCGACGACCATCGAAGTCATCGCGGACTTGGCGGCTCAGCAGGGCATCAGTATGCTGGATGTCATCTCCCATGCCGACCAGTACGCCAAGCTCAGCCGCGCCATCGCGCCGCTGTTCAAGTTCTGGGAAATCTACCAGAAACTGCAGGAATCGCTGGAAACGAAGACGCTGGATGAGTTCGCTTCCGATGTCATCGAGATCACCGGCTACCGCGCCATGCTGGAAGCCGACGCCGCCAAGGGCCACGAGGATGCCGCTGACCGTCTGCAGAACCTCGGTCAGCTGGTCAACAACGTCAAGAGCTACTGCGACCAGCACGGCGAAGAGGCCTCGCTGGAAGGCTATCTGGAGGACATCGCCCTCATCAGCGACATCGACAGCTACAACGAGAGCGCCGACCAGGTGGTGCTGATGACCATCCACTCGGCCAAGGGCCTTGAGTTTCCCTATGTATTCCTCATTGGCATGGAAGAGGGCGTCTTCCCCAGTGAGATGAGCAAGTATTCCGAGGCTGACCTCGAAGAGGAACGCCGCCTGGCCTATGTGGGTATTACCCGCGCCAAGAAGGAGCTTTACATCTCCAACAGCGTCACCCGGATGCTCTATGGCCGCACCCAGCGCAACGAGCCCAGCCGCTTTCTCCGGGAGATCGAACCGGAGTACATCGAAGAGACCCGCAGCCCGGTGCTGGAACAGCGCTCCCGTCTGGGCGGCTGGGGCAGCGGTTACGGCAGCGATACCGTGCCGGGCGGTGCGTCGGGATACTCCGGCCCCTCCGGCTGGGGGCGCGCGGCCTCCGGTCACGGCTCGGGCTATGGCAGCCGCAGCGGCTATCTGAATAAAGAATATAACGCACCGATGTCCAATAGCCGAGGCTTTGGCTCCGATTACGCGGGTCGGGGAAGTGCTTCGTCGGGTCATGGCGGCTGCAGCTCCGGTTCGGGAAGCAGCGGCTTCGGCTCTGGCTATGGCCGTCCGGCAGCGCCCAAAGCGCCAGTCAGACCCGCAGGCGGCGGTGTGACCTCTTCGCCCCGTCCGGCAGCGGCATCCACCGGCCCCAAACACTATGAGCCGGGCGACATCGTGGAGCACAAGGTCTTCGGGCGCGGCAAGGTGCTGAAAGTCAAGCCCGCCGCCGGCGACCAGATCGTGGAGATCAGCTTCGAGAAGGTGGGCGTGAAGAAGACCATGGCCAACTTTGCGCCCCTTGTGAAGATAACGACGGAGGAATGAGAAAAATGATGACTGTCCGATTGATAGCACATACGCCGGAGCCGGAGAAGGTCGTGGCGGCCGCGGCGAAGCTCTGCTACTCCGACGCCCACATCACCGACCTGCTGGACGGGCTGGATGAGGAAAAGACTGCCCGCTTCCTGACCATGCTCAGCGATCTGGGCCACGCCAGCCCCATCGAGCACGCAAGCTTCACCTTCGGCATCGAGGGCGTCAGCCGTACCCTGCTGGCCCAGATCACCCGTCACCGCATCGCGTCCTTCAGCGTCCAGAGTCAGCGGTACGTCCGTCTGGATGATTTCCGCTACGTCATCCCGCCCGAGATCGAGGCCATCCCCGAGGCAAAGGCAGCGTTCATCGAGAGCATGAACGAGGACGCCAGGCGCTATCTCGACCTCGTGCAGAAGCTGGAAGACGGCCACACCGCCCGCCTGATGGCCGAAGGTCTGCCCGAAAAGCAGGCCCGGGCCAAGGCTTCCAAGCAGGCCAACGAGGACGCCCGCTTCGTGCTGCCCAACGCCTGCGAGACCAAGATGGTGGTGACCATGAACGCCCGCAGCCTGCAGAACTTCTTCCACCTGCGCTGCTGCAATCGCGCCCAGTGGGAGATACGGCAGCTGGCCGAAGAGATGCTGCGGCTGGTCTACCCGGTGGCACCCCATATCTTCCGCACCGCCGGCCCGGCCTGCGTGTCCGGCCCCTGCCCGGAGGGCAAGATGTGCTGCGGCCGCACCACTGAGGTGCGCGCCCAGTACGCCGCGCTGAAAGGGGAGAAGGCAGAATGAGCAAGGGCAGGCTTCTTGTCATCGAAGGGCTGGACGGCTCCGGCAAGGCCACCCAGGCAAAGCTGCTGGCCGCCCATCTGGCCGAGAGCGGTCGAAGGGTGATGGAGATCACCTTTCCGGACTACGAGAGCGATTCCAGTGCGCTGGTGAAGATGTACCTCTCCGGTCAGTTCGGCGACAAGCCCGACGACGTCAACCCCTATGCGGCGTCCAGCTTCTATGCGGTGGACCGGTACGCCAGTTATAAGACCAAGTGGGGCAGCTTCTACGAGGCGGGCGGCATCGTCATCGCCGACCGCTACACCACGTCGAACGCGGTGCATCAGTGCTCCAAGCTCCCGCCGGAGCAGTGGGACGATTTCCTCCGCTGGGCCTTTGACTACGAATACAGGCTGCTGGGCCTGCCCGCGCCGGACGCTGTGGTGTACTTACAGGTAGACCCCGCTGTGAGCCAGAAGCTCATGACCGGCCGCTACCACGGCGACGAGAGCAGGAAGGACGTCCACGAAAAGGACATCGAATATCTGGCCCGCAGCCGCCGTGCCGCCGAGTACTGTGCGGCGAATCTGGGCTGGGCCACCGTCCATTGCACGGAAAATGGAGCCATGCGCACCATCGAGGAGATTCAGGCCGAGGTGCGGGCGCTGGCGGAAAAAGAACTCGGATAACCGCGAAAATGGGAGGGATACTATCAATGTATCGTTTGATGCAGCCGTCGGATGAGGCGGCAGTCGTGGCACTGTGGCAGAAAGAACGCGGCGACAGCGCCGAGTTCATCAAGACCGCTCTGGAAAAGTTCGCCGGGGCGGAAAATATCTACGTCGCTGAGGAGAATGACGAGATCGTCGCTGCGGCGCTGGCGGTCCCCGTCACCCTCAAGGGACGCAGCGGCAGCTACCTCTACGGCCTCTGCGGGCAGGGAAGCCTGCTTCTGGCAGGACTCGTGGACTATCTCTGTGCGCAGCAGAAGCTGCGGGGCGCGGGCTTCACCGTGGCCGTTCCGGCCGGACAGGAGCAGGCCGCGCTGCTGGAAAACAAGGGTTTCCAGCGGGCTTTTGCCCTCCGCTGTCTGCCCCGGGAGGTGTCCCGCAACCTGTGGAGTCAGGCGGAGTTCGACTCCGTGACGGCCCGCAAGCTCTGTGAGCTGCGGGAGCGCTTCTATCCCGATACCGTCCAGTTCCCGCCGGAGCAGATGGCCGTCGTGCTGACCGACCTCTACGCCCGGGGCGCGACCATCGTGTCCAGCGAGAAGGGCTACGGCATCTACTTCCGCCGGGAGGACACCCTCTATTTTGTGGAGCTGATGGCCGAAGACGACCGCTCCGCCGAGGTGCTGATGGAAGCGGCCCGGGAGAAGGAAGTCATCGTGGAGCGCGCCGTCATCACGGTGGGCGCGGCTCAGAACCTTTTCCTCGGCGAAGGCACCCGGCAGGACTACGGCATGA
>ENA-UESL01001183-UESL01001183.1-human-gut-metagenome-genome-assembly--contig:-NODE-1183-length-11817-cov-140.510221_pt1 | contig 11817 bp, 7 predicted proteins | sample MGYA00243008_ERZ508009 | MGnify/ENA primary metagenome ERZ508009 (study PRJEB26167, sample SAMN06115396) | human gut metagenome | host: Homo sapiens | place: China:Guangxi | collected 2016-06-08...
TAGTCATTCAAATTTACTGTGTATGAGAGTTTTTCTCCGGGTGATATTTCTATCCAGTCAGATTTTTTCATCCACAAATCAAATCGGCATGTAATTTTTCTTATATAATCTAACCGAATGTTATTTGTTACGATTAAAAAAGAACCACTGCACAAAGGAGAGTAAGGTGATTCATGGATGCTTGCTGGTAAATTCATCCGATGAACATAATACGAACTATTACTTTTATTATGTAACGTTACATTTGCTGTAATTAATGATTTATTATGTTTTAATTGAAGATGTGCGTAAATGTCCTTTTGTTCTTGAATTCGCTTACTCTCATTTAAGCTAATTTTATAGTATTGCCCCACATAATAAATCGTTTCAAATGGGTCGAATTCGTTATAATAAGTATAATCAGATAAGGATGCCAATGGGTATATGACTGGTTTTTTATCATGCCATAATAGCTTACCATAACCATAATGTACATCCGCATTGAATGAGAAATTATCATATGCATATAATTTATTCTTGTGCATAGGAAATAAAAATAAAAATAAAAATAAAAATAAAAAACGCGATGTATTTGTTAAGAACATAGATGCACTCACTTATGTCAAGCTTAACGATAAATTTATAATTACATATAATAAACGATAAGATTAGCAAATGGATATGAGTAATTAATCTATTTCAAAATAACGTTCAATATTATATGCATTTTCAAAGAGTATCATATCCTTATTTTTTATTAATTTATCAGCAAAGATGTCATACTCTTTCGCATTCTGGAGCTCTTTATCAACAGGCATATCCTCTGATTGCATACCGCCATACATACCGTTGGGGCCATATCTGACTAAATGTGTTAATTCATGGCAAAGTGATGAAACTTTAGAATCCTTTCCTGTCATTGGTTTACATACAAACCGCTGGCCTATTCTTATTGTCACTACATCTACATATTTGTCTGGAGAAACACCTATAATATGATCAGGGGTGACGTTAGCAGTATAAGCATCATTGTCCGTAGAATTTACAAAATTGCCACACTTCCACTTAGTAACATCTTTATCATAGTAATTATCATTACTATCAAGATATTTATCTATAAAAGTAACTTCTTTGCACTCCCCTTTATCAGCAGATAATTTATCACATATAAATTTCATTCTGTCCACGGCTTCTTGAATAACTGCTCGCGCACTTTTTGTTTCTTTTGTTACTTCTCCGTTCAGTTTAAATTTTATGGTTATTATTTTTTCAGATGGCACGCCAAATATTCTCCTGAATTCATCTTCTGCTTCATCACTCCAGTGCGTTAATGTTTTTACCCTTTTATCAATTACCTTTTTTTGTTCCTCTAGAGACTCCTTCAGCATTTTCTTGAATTGATTCGTAACTTGAAATTCCTGTATGCATTGTTCAGTTTTCTGATTTTCACCACTTGAACTACCTCTATCATTACTCATGCACGCCTCCCAATATCATGTCTATATTTTGATTCAATAATCTGACATCAATTGTTTGTTTGGAATCAGTATTAAAATTTTCTGTATACCCATTCTCATCAGTAATACCTTCTTTTTGAGTGCCATCAGAAAAACATGCAATATATTTTGTGTTGGCATAAGGTAGACCATCATCATCAGTAAAAAGGAACTTAGCATTAAATTCCCCGCTCTCAATCACTGGAAACGCCATCAACTCCGGTGTCAGCTTCGCCTTCGGCTTACGCCCATAATATCCCGCCTTAACGTTATATTCTCCCGGCGTTCCCGCTTCTATTCCGCAGGCATCCAGCCGGATGTAGCTGCCACCGCCGTTAAGGGTGATTTTCTTCTTCGCGGTGATCTTGATCTCATCTTCCGTACTGGTGATCACTATCGATTTCTGTGCCAACAGTTCCATCAGGTCGTTCTGTGCCTGTACCGAGATCGCCCCCTTGTTGGCAAACAGTTTGATGCCCGCTTTACGCACAAACACGCTCAGCGCCTGACCCACACCGATAAACATATTCTTCACAACACCGATATCAGCGTGATTTCCTGCGTTCGCGATCAGGTTTTTCGATGCCGCCAGTTGCAGGTGCTCTCCGCTGGCGATCGCCACGCCTTTGGGTGCGCTTAGCAGGATCGCAGCCTGCGTCAGATCTTTTACACTCTGCTGCAACAGCGCTATCTGTGATGACAGATCTGCCGGATCGGCATTCGCCGTCTGCGCATCAGTGGACAGCGACTTCATCTGTGACTGTGCGCCATCCAGTATTGCCATCGCCGGAGCCATTTCGCGCACCTGACCCTGCGCCTTGTCCTGCGTATCGGCGCTGATAAAGATGCCTTTCTTTGCCCGCACCGCACCCCACAGATCAGTACGCAGTTCAAAGCCTTCCCCGCGCTGCTGTTTCCCGGCATCCACCAGATGACCGAGGTTTAGCTGGCTCTTGCCGCCGTATTCGGTGCTGACCTTGATATGCTCTTTGCCGCGCTCATCGTCGAGGCGGATTTTATTGTTGGCCGGGGTACGCAGCACGTTGCGCTTGTAGTTCTGGATGGTCACATGGTCGGTGTGCGCCGAGTCGTGCTTTACCCCGGCGATATACGGCCTGTCCGGGTTGCCTTCCTCAAAGGCGATGCTGACTTCCGTTCCCGCCAGCAGCGGCAGATGCAGGCCATACGTGTCACCTGCATACGGGCGCGACTGGCGCACCCACAGGCTTTCATAACCCGGTTTCCACGTATCGCGGTCAAAGTCGAGGTTGACCCGGTAGCGCCCGTCCTTGTCGATATGGGCATAGATATCGTTCTTCACCGTGCTGGTGACCCGCGCCGGGAGCGTTCCGGCCATTACCGGGCGGGGGATAAGCGCCGGACGGTAGCCGTAGCGCTCTGAGTACGGGATGGCAGTAAACGTCAGCTCATAGCTGTGGTCACGCGCCGCGCTGGCCGTCACGCCGGTAATCAGCACACCCTTGCGGAACACCGCTGGCGCGTCGTCGCCCTGAACCCTGATTTCCAGCCCCGGCATCAGCAGTGAACTGGTGCTCTGGCCTTTGAGAATGGCCTGTTCATTCAGGTAGCGTTCGTGGCGGATACGGGCGTAAAACGCGCCGCTTTCCGCTGCCTCTTTATCGCCTTTTTGCAGGAAGTTGTCGGCGTAGTGATAGGCTTCGCCGTAGGTGGTTTTATCGCCCCCGGTGGCGTCATGCTGCTCTGTCATCATCTCCGCCGTGGCGGTGCGGTAGTTGTAGTCCCGCGTGGAGACGCTTTTCTCCACCACGCTGTATGCCGTGTTCAGCCCCCATACGGCTTCCGTTTCACCATCAAACAGCCCTGAAGGATGGCGAAGCGGCAGCGTCAGCCCGCGCTCATAGCCGCTCTGGTCGTCGTAAAATTCGATAACTTCGATTTTCAGCCGGGCGTCGGTGGCGAACCGGAACCAGATACCCACTTCCGACAGCAGGCGTGAGACAAACGTCAGGTCGTCCTCACCGTACTGCATCACCTGTTCGCGGGCCGGGTATTCGCTTTTGAGGTTAAACACGAAGTCCTGACCGCGCATCTGGTGCCGCTCGCGCAGGATTTTTTCGACGATTTGCGGTACCGTCAGATTCTGGTAAATGGCGTTCTGACGGCTGCGGGTAAGCAGCGCCATACGGGGTTCAAGACGCACTTCGTAACGGGCTTCGTCGCGTGACGAGGAGAGAAGTTTAAAGCCGGTAATGACCCCGTACAGGGTGCGCAGGGCAGTCTGTACCGGCATTCCCTGCACCGGCGGTGCCGTCAGGCTGAATGCGCTGTCCTGCATCAGTACCGACTCCGGCGTGATGGCTTTATCGGTACTGGTAAATTCAATGTCATAGCGGAACGGGGTACTCAGTTGTTCGCGGCCTTCGAAGGTCAGCACATCCACCGGACCTTGCAGGCCGCGAATTTTGAGTTTGTGGTGCGAGTGGTCGAAATTAAGAGTAGGAGTAACCATTTTATTTTCCTTAATTTATTGGTTAGTACTTCATATACTTACCTCATTTGATACTACGCTTTGTGCAATGTTTTATTTTTAATAAGAAAAAAGAAGGATAACCAGAATAAAAAAAGATTAGCCATTAGAAAAAGGAAATATGTTCTAATCATAAACGGAACTGTCTGTAATAATTTTTCCTGACCTGAATAAAAATCCCCATTAAAAAATATCTCAATATATATGCAATATAACCAGTCCAGTACAAACTCCGCCTTAAGAAAAAGGATGACAAATATACTTGTTGTAAAGATAAATGAAGTAGACAATATTGTCACCGCAGAATTAGTCAGGCAGTTTTTCTTGAGCATATAAACGCATATTCCTGCGCTCTCTGCCAGGGATATCACCACCAGCACACACCAGAACGTGTTACCACCAATGGCGGCTAATATATTAAGAATACTAAGTCGTCCACCGCCATCAAGAGAAAGCATAAACACTAAAAAATAAACTGCTACTATAATAAAAAAGAATAACCTTGAAATTATTTTTAGTATCACAAACACCTCAGATTCATCATTTAAATTTATTTTACTATAGAGAGATATCACCTGATTTAATCAACACCTGATAAATCTGGAGATGGTGACTGTTCTTCTGACTTTTCTTCTGGTTTTTCTTTTGCTTTGGGATATTCAGCCATACGACGAAGGAAAAAACTTTCGTTAATAGAAGCCCCGGTATCAACAGTTTGTAAATCATGAGTAAAATAAGAATGAATAGTATCTATGCCTAGCCATGATATCTCCGTGAGTTCTTCTCCGTTCCATGCTTTATGATAATAGTCAAGAAACAGTTCAGCTCGCTTCCATGCCGGGCGAAAAATATCTTCATGATTTAGCATGCGGGTATCCATTGGCCTTCCGTAATTAAAATCATTCGATAATCCTGTAGCGACACGCCTTACATCATCTAGCCATCCCCAGTGAGATTTAAGTTCTGCGATCTGTGCATTGATTTCATCAGCTTCAGGATTAGGGTTAATTCCCGTTCCGGCAAGAGGGCCATGCCCGCTTATTTGTTTGCGATGTGCAAGTGATAGTTTTTCATCCAATTGATAAAGTTCAGTGCAGTAAAGATAGTATTGATTTGCCAACCATTTGAAATATATATCAAGATAAAAATCAAAGGGCAGGTCATTTTTATTATCCGTATCATTTACTTTACTTTCAGAGGCGCTTTGCGTTTCTTTTTGGCACTGTCCCACTTCCATTTCATAGCTTTTCATCCACTCTTTAACGGATTTGCCTTCTACAGCATCATTCATGAGGAAATAGCGAGACACTTTACTATCTTTCTCATCCAGAACAGAGAAATCAGTATAAGGTACCCCAGCATCATATGCCGCTTCATACATCTTTTGCAGGGCCACACGACATAACTCTGCGCTTGGTTTCTGTTCATCTGGCTTCAGACCACCGCCCACATCCTCGCTACAACCAGGCAGTAAAATTTCCTTATGTTCCGCATTCATACCCCCCAACTGGTAAAGACTGCGCCATAGACGTCGCTCATAAGCCGCTACCAGATGTAACGCGTTCTTAACTGTACCGGGTAAGATGGTATCCAGTTCGATGGCCTTCTCGCCAAATGCGACTTTGGCGATTTTGCCAGCTGTTTTCAGCTTATTATTCTTGGTAATTTCCCCCGGAAGACTTAAAAAATAGTCCAGTCCATTATTATTACTGGCTGGTGAATGACGTGAACAGTCAAAGAAGCCGGCAAAGACGATATTTACTGGTACCTTTTTAAACAGGTATTTATCCTCACCTTCTTTTTCACAAAACTCTTCGAGTAACTCATCCAGAAATTTTCGTGCCAGTGCAGCTCCGGTGTCATAGCCATACAACGAAACAGATATTGATTTTATTTTAATCGCAGTTGAATCCTTTTTATTCGTGCTGTTTTCAACAAAAGCATTCGCAAACAACACCTTTGCTGCATTAATTCTCGTGACCTCCCCCGTCAAGAAGAAAGCACTAATAATTTCATTGTCGCGGATCCATTGCGTTGACTCAACAATGGATTTTTTAGCCATGTTTTTAAAGATATCATTTCTTTTTTTTCTAAGTTCTTTAGGGTCCAGAAGTTTATTCTGGATTTTCTTTAAGGTTTCATTCCACGATCCCCTTCTGTTACGGATTTCCTTGCTGATTTCTTCATGTGTCTCTTTTGCGAAATCGTTTAAATCCTCCTTCATACTTTCCAGAGACTGATCCATGATTGTATATAATTTTGAGATCAATTCTTCGTTATAGGGTGTTCCCATACCGGAAAAATAAAATTTATTGTGACAAACAAAATCAGTATTGGAATCTTCATCAGGATAAGCCCGAAATAAACGAGCCACATTACTTAAGCGTTGTTCTGAAGCATCCTGATCAATATTGCGCCCCACGCCATCAAAGAAAAAACCAACGTGCCACTCCCGCCCACAGTTTCCTACTTTGTTGTCTTCCGCGAGTTGTGCCCGAATTCCACCACCGGTATCTAACATTCCCCACATTATTACGCCTCCTGCTGAACGTGATTTTTACAGAAATCTATCAATTCATTTTCCCTGTGCCATAAAGTTTATCTTTCACATCCTGCCGAACGCGGGTCTTGTTCCCCCCGTTGTGAAGATCTTCATACGGAGAAAAAGAATCTTTACTCCACCCCAGCAACACTTTATCGCCAGGCATAAAATGCACGTGCAGATAATTTTCTCCCCATTCTCTTTTTGGGAGAGGCAAAGTCTTGTTACGTTTCTCCAGACGCATTCCAGCATTATACTGTGTACGAGTAGTACTTAATGTCCAGATAACCTCTGCCGTATCCCCACTGACATCACCGCAACAGGTGACTGAACCGCCACCATTCGCAAAAGCATTCGCGCCCGCCACGCCGTTAACACTGAATCCCAGTATCGGACGGTCAATTTCACTGTGGATTTCCAGAATCACTCCACCTCTTGGACCTCCCCATACTGCCTGCCCTATATTCCACAATACGACCAGTACTGGCACGGCGATCAGCATCCGCCACACCCAACGCCCCCAGCGGGCATAACCACGCGTAAGCTTTTGGTCAAATTTTTCCAGTCGGGTAAATAGCCCCATCAGATTTTATTCCCTTTTATCACCTGGTTGGCAAAGTTGTATGTCACTGGCGACTAAGGTCAGACAACGAAATTTCATTTCGTTTCACCTTTTCCAGCATGGCCTGAAATTCGGCTGACTCAAGATACGCTTTCTTTCCATTCAGATAGCTCAACGCATAAATTTTCTGATCCAGTGGCTTTGTCAGTCCAACCGCTTGTGCCTTATTCAATGCCTTCTCCACCATATTTCGCTGAATACAGGGCGGGAAGTGCTCACTCGTTTTCATGGTGTGCCACTCTCTTAAAAGCGCAGATACATCTCCCCGATCCGCTATTTTCTGCCAGAGCGGTTCATCAAGCGTTATGATTTCCACTGTCTCATCACCATTATCTGCCTCAGAATACGGTATGTTCAGCAGTTGCCACCGTGTATCTTCCTGCATCCACCATGATTCTATCTGAGAGAACATCACCGGATGCCACTCCATATCAGGCCGGGCAGCCAGTTGTTTCAGCACTCGGGGCGTGTAGTACCTCAGCAGAACTTCACGACCATCCGGCGTTTTTGCCATACACCCCACAGCAAGCCGGGAGGCTAGTTGCTCCAGCGGCAGCTCTGAAAAAACTATGCCTGCGACAGGTAGTTTCCCGACAAGCACCATCGCCAGATCCTTTTCACTTTCAATGCAAACCAACCAGGGACCGTAAGCTGCTACCTTTTTAATATCGGGCAGTTGATACAGGGAAATTCGTCGGTATTTATAATGATCCATCATGATCTGAAGCATTTCCTGAGAGAGCGCTCCACCTTCAAATAAAATAAAGGCGTTTAACGTTTCGTTTCGCTTAAGCCAGTGGTCTGCCAGTTGTTGTTCTGAAGTCATGATTACGCTCCTTCAACAACAGCATCATCGTTTTTGATGGCATTCAGCAGGCATTCAAGACAAAAATCGGATGAGTCCACGGCTGAAAGGATGGGAAATTCTGGCATAGGAACCTTTTCCGAGGCTTTCGGCTGGCGCCCGTAATGCACCGCTTTGACGTTATAATCCCCCGGCGTTCCCGGCTCAATGCCGCTACCCTCAATCCGGATATAACTTCCACCACCATTAATCGTTATTTTTTTCTTCGCTGAAATCCTGATCTCATCTTCCGTACTGACGATCTCTATCGACTTCTTCGCCAGTAACTCCATCAGATCGTGCTGCGCCTGTACCGATACTGCGCCCTTATTGGCAATCAGCCTGATACCCGCCTTGCGTACAAACACGCTCAGCGCCCGCCCCACGCCGATAAACATATTCTTCACTACACCGATATCGGCGTTGTTTCCCGCATTTATCTGGAGGTTTTTCACCGCAGCCAGTTGCAGGTGCTCGCCGCTGGCGACCGCCACGCCTTTCGGTGCGTGCATCAAAATCACCGAGGCGGTCAGGTCATTTATCCGGCTGGTTATCAATGCTATCTGCGCGGCCATATCCGCCGGGTCGGCGTTCGCCGTCGTCGCGTCATCGGACAGTTTCTGGATTTTATCGCTCAGACCGTTCAGTTCGCTGATAATGTCGGCCATCTCTCTGACCTGACCCTGCGCCTTGTCCTGTGCGTCGGCGCTGATAAAGATGCCTTTCTTTGCCCGCACCGCACCCCACAGATCGGTACGCAGTTCAAAACCTTCCCCGCGCTGCTGTTTCCCGGCATCCACCAGATGGCCGAGGTTTAACTGGCTCTTGCCGCCATATTCGGTGCTGACCTTGATATGCTCTTTCCCGCGCTCATCGTCGAGGCGGATTTTGTTGTTCGCCGGGGTACGCAGTACGTTGCGCTTGTAGTTCTGAATGGTCACATGGTCGGTGTGCGCCGAGTCGTGTTTTACGCCTGCAATATAAGGCCTGTCCGGGTTGCCTTCCTCAAAGGCGATACTCACTTCCGTTCCCGCCAGCAGCGGCAAGTGCAGGCCGTAGGTGTCTCCCGCATACGGGCGCGACTGGCGCACCCACAGGCTTTCATAACCCGGTTTCCACGTATCGCGGTCAAAGTCGAGGTTGACCCGGTAGCGCCCGTCCTTGTCGATATGGGCATAGATATCGTTCTTCACCGTGCTGGTGACCCGCGCCGGGAGCGTTCCGGCCATTACCGGGCGGGGGATAAGCGCCGGACGGTAGCCGTAGCGCTCTGAGTACGGGATGGCAGTAAACGTCAGCTCATAGCTGTGGTCACGCGCCGCGCTGGCCGTCACGCCGGTAATCAGCACACCCTTGCGGAACACCGCTGGCGCGTCGTCGCCCTGAACCCTGATTTCCAGCCCCGGCATCAGCAGTGAACTGGTGCTCTGGCCTTTGAGAATGGCCTGTTCATTCAGGTAGCGTTCGTGGCGGATACGGGCATAAAACGCGCCGCTTTCCGCTGCCTCTTTATCGCCTTTTTGCAGGAAGTTGTCGGCATAGTGGTAGGCTTCGCCATAGGTGGTTTTATCGCCCCCGGTGGCGTCATGCTGACCTGTGGTCATTTCCGCCGTGGCTTCACGGTAGTTGTAGTCCCGCGTGGAGACGCTTTTTTCCACCACGCTGTACGCGGTGTTCAGCCCCCATACGGCTTCCGTCTCACCATCAAACAGCCCTGAAGGATGACGAAGCGGCAGCGTCAGTCCGCGCTCATAGCCGATCTGGTCGTCGTAAAATTCGATAACTTCGATTTTCAGCCGGGCGTCGGTGGCAAAGCGGAACCAGATACCCACTTCCGACAGCAGGCGTGAGACAAACGTCAGGTCGTCCTCACCGTACTGCATCACCTGTTCACGGGACGGGTATTCGCTTTTGAGGTTAAACACGAAGTCCTGACCGCGCATCTGGTGCCGCTCGCGCAGGATTTTTTCGACGATTTGCGGCACCGTCTGGTTCTGGTAAATGGCGTTCTGGCGGCTGCGGGTCAGCAGCGCCATACGGGGTTCAAGCCGCACTTCGTAACGGGCTTCATCCTGTGACGAGGAGAGATGTTTAAAGCCGGTAATGACGCCATACAGGGTGCGCAGGGGTGCCTGCACCGGCATTCCCTGTACCGGCGGTGCCGTCAGGCTGAATGCGCCGTCCTGCATCAGTACCGACTCCGGCGTGATGGCTTTATCGGTACTGGTAAATTCAATGTCGTAGCGGAAGGGCGCGCTGAGTTGTTCCCGGCCCGTAAAAGTCAGCACGTCCACCGGGCTTTGCAGACCGCGAATTTTAAGCTTGTGGTGTGCGTGGTCGAAATTCTGAATACCCATGACAGCCTCCGTTATTGCATCTCTTCCGTAGCGAACTCCAGTACAATCCCGTCTTCCTCATCCCAGCCAAGCCGTAGTTGGGTTGGCTTATGGTGCGCGGCCTGCTGCGCCAGCAACTGCTGGCTTAAGACCGGTAAAATCTGCTGGTTCAGCAGGCTGTCGATATTACGCGCTCCGGTGTCAGGCAGCAGGCAGGCGGCGGTAAGCGCGTCATACAGGCTGTCGTTGATTTCCGTTTCCAGCCCATAGTGCTGACGAAGACGACGAACCACCTGCGCCAGTTTCATTTCCACAATGGTACGCATCGCTTCCTGTCCCAGGGGGCGGTAAATCACCGTCTGAAAACGCGCCATCAGTGCAGGCTGAAAATGGTCTCGCAGAAGGGGATACAGCAGTTCATGCAGGTCTGCGTCCGTGGCGTCCGGTTTTTCCTCCAGCAGCTGCATGATGTGGTCGCTGCCCAGATTGGCGGTCATCAGAATCACGGTGTTGCGGAAGTCAATTTCCCGCCCTTCGCCGTCGCGCATAAATCCCCGGTCAAACACCTGATAGAACAGGTTCATCACGTCGCGGTGCGCCTTTTCCACTTCGTCGAGCAGCACCACGCTGTAAGGGCGTTTGCGAACGGCTTCGGTGAGTACGCCGCCCTGACCGTAGCCAACATAGCCCGGAGGCGAACCTTTCAACTGGGAAACGGTATGCGGTTCCTGGTATTCCGAAAGATTAATGGTGATAAGGGATTTTTCACCACCAAACAGGGTGTCGGCCAGTGTGAGCGCAGTTTCGGTTTTGCCAGTGCCGCTGGGGCCGGTCAGCAGGAATACCCCCTGTGGGCCGTTCTCCGGCGTGAGGCCGGTTTTAGCCGCCCGTAGCCGCTGTGCGATGGCGCAGAGCGCCGGGCTTTGCCCGACAACGCGGTTTTCAAGGCTCTGTTCCATACTGAGCAGGTCGCTCTGCTCGTCCTTGAGCAAGGAAGAGAGCGGGATGCCGGTCCAGTCCGCCACCACCGTGGCGACGGCGCGGGCGTCCACATCCAGCGCCAGCAGCGGTGCAAAGCTCTGATGCGTCCGCAGTTGCTGTTGCAGTTCAGAGCTGTCTGTTCCTTCCTGACGCAACGTCATAATCTGCTGCGCCAGTGCCTTTTCTTGCTGATACTGCGCTTCCAGATGCCCGGCTTCTGCCTGTAGCTCATCACGCAAATCGGTCAGTTCCGCCAGCCGCTCCGGGCTGGCTTCGGGATAAAATACGCTGTCCTGCTCAATCGCTTCCCGCTCAATATCCAGTGCCGCCAGTCGCGCATGAAGCTGCGTCAACGGTTCCGGCAGGGTGTCAAGGCTCATGCGGACTCTTGCCCCGGCGGTATCCAGCAAATCAACCGCCTTGTCCGGCAGCTGGCGTCCGGTCAGATAGCGGCGCGACAGGCGCACGGCGGTCTGAATGGCGCTGTCCAGCATATGCACGCCGTGGT
>ENA-UESL01001195-UESL01001195.1-human-gut-metagenome-genome-assembly--contig:-NODE-1195-length-11678-cov-29.905353_pt1 | contig 11678 bp, 8 predicted proteins | sample MGYA00243008_ERZ508009 | MGnify/ENA primary metagenome ERZ508009 (study PRJEB26167, sample SAMN06115396) | human gut metagenome | host: Homo sapiens | place: China:Guangxi | collected 2016-06-08...
GGCTGATTTTGGGCAGTGCCAACATAAAACTCATGATAATTCTCCTTAATGTTGATTTGGGTAATCCGTTTCCCTTCACCCGCCCCCGGGTCGCGGCTGGCGCCTTACCCGGGCTACACGTACCGGTCAGATTAGGGTGAAGGGGAAATTAAATTCGTCTTCGCTGCATCATCCGCCGGGTAATAATCGGCAGCGAGATCACCACGATCAGCATCGCGCCGATGATGATCGACATCACGATCCCCGGCACGTTGAGCAGGCTCAGGCCAAACGTCACCAGCCCCATCAGGAAGGCGGCGATAATCACCCCCACCATGCTGCCGGAGCCGCCGAGAATATTGACGCCGCCGAGCACCGCCATCGTGACGACCGCCAGCTCCCAGCCCATCGCCAGCGTCGGGCGGGTGCTGCCGAGCCTCGAGGTCAGCAGGACCGCCGCCAGCCCGGCCATCAGCCCGACCAGCGCGAACAGCACCAGATTGTGGCGCTTGACGTTGATTCCGGAGAACCAGGCTCCGGTCGGGTTATTGCCGATGGCGTAGGTCCGGCGACCAAAGTTGGTTTTATGCAGCAGGAAGGTAAAGGCGGCGGCGAGGAGGATAAACAGCGCGAACTCAAAAGAGAGCGCCCCCCACACGTAGCCCTGGCCGAACCAGGCGAAGCTGTCCGGGTAGTGATTGAGCGCCTTGTCGCCCAGCAGAATGTAGGTTATTCCGCGATACAGGCTCATGGTGCCGATGGTGATCACAATCGACGACAGGTTAAAGCGCGTCACCAGGATACCGTTGAACAGGCCGCACAGCAGCCCCACGCCCAGCCCGACGGCCACCAGCAGCGGCGTATCCATACCCGCCGCCGCGCAGAAGCCCATCGCCGTTGAGCTCAGCGCCATCGTCGAGGCTACCGAAAGGTCGATCTCTCTGGCGATAATCAGCATCGCCATCGGCAGCACGATGATCGCTTTTTCGGTAAAGTTAAACGTGGCGTCCGACAGGTTCCAGATATTAAGGAAGTAGGGTGACGCCAGGGCGTTAACCACGAATACCGCCAGGGTTACCGCCAGCAGAAACCCTTCCCAGCACAGCAAGCGGCGCAGCGGCGACGGCGCGGCCGGGGCGCTTTTCATCTCTTCAGACATCATTATTTTGCTCATGATTTCACCGCCTGTTTCTGCCGCGCCAGCGCCGCGTTGCGCAGGATTAACCGCCCGCTACCTTTATTACCGCGTTCGTTAAGCAGCACCGCAATGACGATCACCGCGCCGGAAATGGCCATTTGCCAGAACGGCGAAATGCCAATCACCGGCAGCGCGTTATTGATAACGCCGAGGAACAGCGCGCCGCACAGGCAGCCGAGCACGCGACCGGTTCCGCCCATGGTGCTGATGCCGCCGATGACGCAGGCGGCGACCACCTGTAGTTCAAAACCGTTGGCGACATCGACATAGGCGACGGCGAAGCGCGAGATCCACAGATAGCCGCAGAACCCGGCCAGCGCGCCGGAGAGGCAGAAGCTGACAAACTGCATTTTCCCGGCGTTAATCCCGGTGTAGTACGCCGCCGTCGCGTTGCCGCCCGCGGTGTACAAGGCCCGGCCGGTGCGGCTGTAGCGGAGGAAATAGCCCACCAGCAGCAGCGCGGCGATGGCGCACCAACTCAGCAGCGGCAGCCCCAGCAGCGAGGCGCGCGGCAGGCCGAGAAAATCGGCGCTCATCTGGTGCGAGTTAACCCAGCCGCCGTCGGAAAGCAGGAAGATAATCCCGCGATAAATACTCATGGTGCCCAGCGTGACCACGATGGCCGGAATGCCGAGCCGCCAGACCAGCAGGCCGTTAATCATCCCCATCAGCAGGCCAAGCAGGGTCGCCAGCGCCAGCAGCGCCGCCACCGGGATACCCGGATAGTGGGCATTGAGCAGCGCGACGATCATCCCGGTCAGCGCCAGATTGGCGGCCATCGACAGATCGATGCCTTTGGTGAGCAGCACCATCATCTGGCCGAGGGCGAGGATGATCAGAATGGCGGTGTCGTTAAACATCTCCACCAGATTGCCCGGCGAGACGAACGACGGCGCCCGGCTGCCGATAGCGCCGATCAGCAAAACGATTACCGCCGCCAGCAGCGCCTCGCGGTGTTTAAGCAGTTGTTTACCCATTACGCTGCCTCCCGACCGGCGCCGCTGGCGGCGCTGACGATGGTTTCCGCCGTCGCTTCACCGGCGCGATACTCGGCCACCATCAGCCCTTCGTGCATCACGATAATCCGGTCGGCCATACCCATCACTTCCGGCAGCTCCGAAGAGACCATAATGACCGCCAGCCCCTGGCTGACCAGCTCGGACATAAACTGGTGCACCGCCGCTTTGGAGCCGATATCGATGCCTTTAGTCGGTTCGTCGAGGATAATCACCTCGGGATGGGTCGCCAGCCATTTGCCGATCACCACTTTTTGCTGATTGCCGCCGGAAAGGGTTTCCACCGCCTGCCGCCAGCTAAAGGCCTTAACCTGCAGGCGCGAGGCGTACTCGTCCGCCAGCCGCCATTCGCGGGCGTCGTTAAGCACGCCGCCGGGGTTCAGTTTGCTGAGCTGCGGCAGGCTGATGTTCTGGGCGATCGGCAGGGCGATAATTGCTCCCTGCTTCTGCCGCTCTTCCGGCACGCAGACGATACCGGCGCCGATCGCGTCGGCCGGCTGGCGAAAGCGCATCGGTTTCCCCTTCAGCACAATATCGCCGGAAGAGGGATGCGAGACTCCGGAGAGCGCCTGCATCAGCTCGGTGCGCCCGGCGCCCACCAGCCCGTAAAAGCCAAGGATCTCCCCTTTGCGCAGGCTGAAGCTGATATGGGCGAACTCGGTGGGGTGGCAGAGGTCTTTCACCTCCAGCACCGTTTCCCCTGGGATACAATCGACTTTCGGGTAGGTTTGGGTAATCGCGCGGCCCACCATCATCGCCACCATCCGCTCTTCGGTGATGTCGTTAATCGCGCCGGAGCTGACGTACACGCCGTCGCGCAGAATGGTGTAGTAGTCCGCCAGCTCGAAAATCTCATCGAACTTATGCGAGATAAACAGAATCGCTTTACCGTCCTGCTTCAGGCGCTCAACGATTTGATAAAACTCCAGAATTTCATGCTGCGAGAGCGCCGCCGTCGGCTCATCGAGGATCACCACCTGGGCTTCAAAGGAGAGCGCCCGGGCGATGGCTACCATATGGCGTTGGGCGATGCTGAGGGTTTTCAGCGTCGCGCGCGGGTCAATCTGTACCTCGAGGCGGGTGAGAATTTCGCTGGCTTTGCGGTGCATGGCGGGCCAGTCGAGCTTCTTCAGCAGGCCGCGATGCAGATACTGGCCGACGAAGATATTTTCGGTGACCGAGAGTTCGTCGAACAGCACGGTTTCCTGATGAATCGCGGTGATCCCGACCTTGTGCGCCGACTCCGGGTTCGGCAGTTGGATAGGGATCGCTTTATAGAGAATCTCGCCCTCTTCGGGCTGATAAATGCCGGTCATCACTTTGACCAGCGTCGATTTCCCCGCGCCGTTTTCGCCGATTAAAGCGGTCACTTTGCCGGGCCAGAGATCGAGCTGTACGTTTTCAAGAGCGCGTACACCGGGAAAAACCTTGGTGATGCCCTTCAGCGACAGCAGTGGGGTGGATGCTGACATGATAGTTCTCCGTAAAATCACCCCTCACCCTAACCCTCTCCCCAAAGGGGCGAGGGAACCGTTCAGTGCTCGCTGGCAGCAGTGCGCAGAGGGCCTGACTTTCTCCCTCTCTTTTTGGAAGAGGGCCGGAGTGAGGAAACAGGGTTAGAAAATTTTCGAGAACTTATCGATGTTGCTCGCATCGTAGACGAACGGTTCGGCCATCGCGCCGCTACCGTCGGCGTCCAGCTTCACTTTGCCCAGCTTGCCCATATTGGCTTCGGTTTTGGTCGCCGTGCCTTTGACTAAATCGTCGGCCAGATACGTGGCGGCGTAGCCGAGGTCAATCGGGTTCCAGATGGCGAAGCTTTTGCTGGCGCCGGACTTAATCGCCCCGGCCATTTCCGACGGCAGCCCCAGCCCGGTGACGTAGACCTTGCCGATTTTGCCCTGATCTTTCACCGCCTGCGCGGCGGCCACGATCCCCACCGACGAAGGCGAAACAATCACTTTCAGGTCAGGGTATGACTTCAGCAGGCCCACCGCTTCGCGGTAGCTTTTATCCGACAGATCGTCCCCGTAGGCCACGGTCACCAGATTGACGGACGGATACTGCGGCAGCACCTTTTTCATCTCCTCAATCCAGATGTTCTGGTTGGTGGAGGTTGGGGTGGCGCTTAAAATCGCCACATCGCCTTTTTCCACGTTCAGCGCCTTCAGCGCATCGGCGGCGAGCTTAACGTTGGTTTCGCCAATCAGCGCGTTATTGGACGGGTTAAGATGGATCTGGCGGCCCGCCGGCGCGACGCCGGAGTCCCAGGAGACCACCTTAATGCCGCGCTGCATCGCTTTTTTCAGTACCGGCACCACGGCGTCGGGATCGTTAGCGGAAATGGCGATCGCATCCACCCCCTGGGCGATCAAACCATTCAGCACTTCGATCTGCGCTTCGGCGGTGGTGGTGGTCGGGCCGGTATAGATCACTTTGACATCGCCTAACTCTTTGGCCGCTTCCTGCGCGCCGACGTTCGCTGCTTCGAAGAATCCATTTCCCAATGATTTCGCCACGAGGGCGATTTTGACTTCGGCTAAAGCGGAACCGGACAACGCCAGGATGGCAACGGTGAGGATCAAGCTTGTGTTTGTTTTCATTGCTTTTACTCCACATAATCGAGTTAGTTTGTAGGGTTTGCAGGTGTTTTTTTCGCCCCGTCTCGGTGAGCGGGGCGCGATGTTGTTATGAATAAAGGTCTAACGCGGACTGCAGGGGTTGAACGTTGAAGCGTTTGCCAAGGGCGACCAGCTCTTCGCGGGTGATGGTTTGTTTCATTCCGCCCATTGAGTAAACTTTCACCAGCACCTCGGCGGATTTCTCAGCGGTATCGATCAGGCCGAAGGTTTCGTCCAGATTGGGGCCGCTGCCGAAAACGCCGTGGAACGGCCACAGCACCAGCGAATGTTTCTGCATCGCCTCGGCGGTGGCCTGGCCGATTTCGTCGGTGCCCGGCACCATCCACGGCAGGATGCCGACGCCGTCCGGGAAGACCACCAGGCATTCGGTACTCCCTTCCCACAGCTTGCGGGTAAACAGATCGCTGTTGTTCTCCAGCACGTAGGTCAGGGCGATCAGATTGGTGGCGTGGCAGTGCATGATCACCCGGTCTTTACCGTTGGTCAGCCGGATGCGCTCGCTGTGCGACAGGAAGTGCGCCGGCAGCTCGGATGTTGGCACCGCATCGTTGGTCAGGCCCCAAAGAATATGGTATCCCGCGCCGTCGCTGTCGACTTTCACCACCCCGAGGTTCGCCGCCGGGTCGAGCTGGACGTTACGGAAGAATTTACCGGAACCGGTGACGATAAACGGCTGGTTAGCCAGCGTCGGCATCGGCTGGCTCAGGGCGATATAGCGCGGTTTGGCGTGGAAATCCGCCGCGTAGGGTTCGATATCCGCTTCGTCGAGGCGCAGCGTCAGGTTGCCGCCGTTGCGCTCGTCCCAGCCTTTCAGCCAGGCGTCGGAAGTGGCTTTAATCATGCCCTGGACGAACCAGGCGTCGATAATGGTCTGCATAGTCTTGTCTTTCCTGTTGATTCGGCGCGGGGTTGGCCCCTCGCCCTGAATATGTGCGAGCCCCCGGATTGCGCCGTAAACGGCTTATCCGGGCTACCGGTTTGTAGCCCGGCCGCGACCCGGGGAACGTCAGGCTTTACCCGCGCTGGCTCAGAACCGCATTTTCATAAGCACGTACGTTATCCAGCCACTGGCTACCTGCCGGCGTATCGTGACGCTGACAGTACATCTCCCAGATGGCCTGCCACGGCAGGCACTTCTGCTCTTCCAGCAGCGCCAGGCGGGCGGTGTAATCGCCATCGAGCTCCAGCTGACGCAGCTGCCCGGTCGGTTCCAGCAGGGCGCGCAGCAGGGCTTTTTTCATATTGCGGGTACCAATCACCCACGCCGCGATGCGGTTAATCGAAGCATCGAAGAAATCGAGACCGATATGCACGCGGTCGAACAGATCGTGACGGATGATTTCGCTGGCGATGGCCTGGGTTTCGTCATCCAGCAGCACCACGTGGTCGCTGTCCCAGCGTACCGGACGGCTGACGTGCAGCAGCAGGCGCGGGATATAGAGCATGGCGGCGGAGATTTTGTCGGAGATGACTTCCGTCGGGTGGAAGTGGCCGGCATCCAGGCACAGGGCGGTCTGGCGGCTGGTGGCGTAGCCCATATAGAACTCATTGGAGCCGACGGTGTAGCTTTCCGCGCCGATACCGAACAGTTTGCTCTCGACGGCATCAATGTGGTGCGCCGGGTCCAGCTTCTCGCTGATCACTTCATCGAGCGCGTTCAGCAGGCGTTGGCGCGGCGCGAAGCGGTCAACGGTAATATCCTTCATGCCGTCCGGGATCCAGATATTCATTACCGACGGCGTGCCCAGCTGCTCGCCGAAGTAAGCGGAAATACGGCGGCTGGCCTTGCAGTGATCGATCCAGAACTGGCGGATTTCATCGTTGGCGTGCGACAGCGTAAAGCCGTCGGCGCTCAGCGGATGCGAGAAGCAGGAGGGGTTAAAATCGAGCCCCAGCTTGTTGGCTTTCGCCCATTCAACCCAGTTTTTAAAGTGCTCCGGCTTAATTTCATTGCGCGGCACCGGCGCGTCGGATTCGAGATAGAGCGCGTGCAGGTTCAGACGTTTTGGTCCGGGGATCAGGCTCAGCGCCTGCTCAAGGTCGGCGCGCAGCTCGCTGGCGTTACGCGCTTTACCCGGGTAGTTGCCGGTGGCCTGAATACCGCCGGTCAGGCTTCCTTCCGGGTTTTCGAAACCGACGACGTCATCGCCCTGCCAGCAGTGCATGGAAACGGGCAGGCGATCCAGCTGGCGCAAGGCCTCCTCGACGTCCACGCCGACGCTGGCGTAGCGCTGTTTGGCAATTTCCCAGGCTTGTTCAAGTTGAGTGGTCATGCGCAAAGCTCCTTGGTCTGTTGTGGCTGAAACTGCGCGACGAAGCGGGCAATTTCACTTTCAGGATTGGGGGTAAAGGTGGTGAGGGCGTAGTTTTGCCGCACCACCTGACGGAATTCATCGACGTTGTGCAGCTCGTCCAGGGTCATCAGCTGAATGCCGATATTGCCCAGGGTGGAGGCCTCAATCGGGCCGGCGATCACGGTGATGCCGCAGGCGTCGGCACACAGCTGGTTGAGCAGTTCGTTCTGGCAGCCGCCGCCGACAATATGCAGCTGGCTGAACGGCTGACCGCGCAGCGCCGCCAGTTCGTTGAGCACCCGGGCGTAGAGCAGCGCCAGGCTGTCAAAAATACAGCGTGCCAGCTCGGCGTCGGTATCGGGAACCGGCTGCCCGGCTTCGCGACAGGCGGCCTGGATTTCCGCGCTCATGTTGTCCGGGTTGATAAAGCGGTCATCGTTGCAGTCGATGACGAAGCGGCAGGCCGGAAGCGCAGCGGTACGCGCGATCAGCGCCGGCAGGTCGCCGACGTTTTGCTCCTTGAGCACCCGCTGAAGCAGCCACAGGCCCATAATATTTTTCAGCACCCGATAGCGGCCTTCGGCACCGCCTTCGTTGGTGATATTGGCCCTTAGCGCCGCATCGCTGGTGCAGGGGGTTTTGCTTTCAAAGCCCATCAGCGACCAGGTGCCGGAAGAGAGATACGCGGCGTTTTTGCTGGCCAGCGGCGAGGCGATAACCGCGCTGGCGGTATCGTGGCTGGCGACGGCGACCACCGGGATGTTATTGCCCTGCGGGCAAATCCAGTGGCCAATAACGTTGCCGGGATGAGTCGGCGTACCGAACCATTCGCGCGGTGCGCCGCTCCAGTTCAGCAGATCTTCATCCCAGCTATCGCTGTTGATGTTGACCAGCTGCGTGGTAGTGGCGTTGGTGTATTCCCAGTTCATGTTGCCGGTCAGGCGGAAGCTAAAGTAGTCCGGGATCAGCAGCGCGTGCGCGGCCTGGCTGACCAGCTCCGGCTGCTGTTCAACCAGCGCGCGCAGCTGATAAAGGGTATTAAACGGCAGAAACTGAATACCGCTGCGGCGGTAGATCTCCGCCCGGCCCAGTTGCTCTTCGGCATGGCGCATCAGGCCCTGGGTGCGGGAGTCGCGATAGGAAACCGGCAGGCCGACGCGCTGACCCGCTTTATCCAGCAGGACATAATCCACGCCCCAGGTATCGATGCCGATGCTGTCGATCAGGATGCCCTGTTCGCAGACCTTCTCCAGACCGCGGCGAATTTCCCCTTCCAGGCTATCGAGATCCCAGCAGTCGAAGCCATCCACCTTTTGCAGGTTATTGGTAAAACGGTGAATTTCACGCAGCGCCAGCGTTTGCTGACCGGGCTGATAACCGGCGAGCATCACCCGCCCGCTGGAGGCGCCTAAATCGACGGCGACACAATGACGATAACTCATGGGAAGATCCTTGTGAAAATCATTGCATGCAGTCTAAAAAAGTCGCGTCGGGCTCACCTTCTTGTTACTGACAGGGAAAATTGGCCGCTGGCAAGAAAGCAAAGGTGACCGTGAGGGAGGTCACAGTTTCGTTTTCTCCGCGCTGGGGTGAGGGATGTGATGTTGTCCGCAGTTCCCGATCTTTCCCGTCATTTCTTGAAAAAGCGGCAGGCTTTACGAATTTTGCGGTCAAAAATTGAAGGCCGGATCGCCGACCCTTAATTACTATTTGCTCCACTGATTGATAACTTTTCTCATCTCGAGGAGCGGCTATGACTATGTTGCACAGTGTGGATTTCTTTAAGTCCGGCGTTTCAGCTGTCGCCATTGAGCCGCGGCTCCCGCAATCCGCTTTTCCCGAGCATCACCATGATTTTCATGAGATTGTTATTGTGGAACACGGCACCGGGATTCACGTTTTCAACGGCCAGCCCTACACCATCAGCGGCGGCTCGGTCTGCTTTATCCGCGATCACGATCGCCATCTCTACGAGCACACGGATAATTTATGCCTGACTAATGTGCTCTATCGCGCGCCGGACGCGTTTCGCTTTTTGTCCGGCCTGAACGAGCTGTTGCCGCAGGAGCAGGAGGGGAACTACCTCTCGCACTGGCGGGTGAATCAGAATGCGTTGCAGCAGGTGCGCCAGATTGTGGAGCAGATGGAGAACGTTGGCGCGGATGCGGATATGCACGCCATCGCCAGCCGCGAGATTTTATTTATGCAGCTGCTGGTGCACCTGCGTAAAAGCAGCCTCGCCGAAGGGGCCGCCAACAACGACGCGCGGCTCAACCATTTGATGGCCTGGCTGGAAGACCATTTTGCCGAAGATATCTGCTGGGAAGAGGTGGCGGCGCGCTTTTCGCTCTCCTTGCGAACCCTGCACCGTCAGTTAAAACAGCAAACCGGGCTGACGCCGCAGCGCTATCTGAATCGGGTGCGGTTGATGAAAGCGCGCCATCTGCTGCGCCATAGCGATGATAGCGTGACCGATATCGCCTATCGCTGCGGATTCGGCGACAGTAACCACTTTTCGACGCTTTTCCGCCGTGAGTTTGACTGGTCTCCGCGCGATATTCGTCAGGGGCGCGACGCCATTCTTCAGTAACGGGAGAGCAGTCAACGTTTTGACAGACATAAACGCGAATAATGAAACGTTATTCACGTCCGGAGTTGATGTCGTGGCAGGTCAGCTGATTCTTCGCAAAGATGAATTTTTTGCCTCTCCCGCTCAGGCGGTGGCGGTGGCGGATCGCTATCCGCAAAACGTTTTCGCCGAGCACACCCATGAGTTCTGCGAACTGGTGCTGGTGTGGCGGGGTAACGGCCTGCACGTCCTGAACGATCGCCCGTGGCGGATTACCCGCGGCGATCTGTTCTATATCCGCGCGGAAGACAAACACTCCTACGCCTCGGTGAACGATCTCGTCCTGCAAAACGTCATTTACTGCCCGGACCGGCTGCGGCTTAACTTTGACTGGGCGGCGCACATTCCCGGCCTGTTCGGTACACCGTGGGTTCCGCACTGGCGGATTGGCAGCAGCGGCATGGCCCAGGTCAGGCAGGTGATTACCCAACTGGAGCATGAAAGCAGCCGCAGCGACGCGCAGGCCAATAATATGGCCGAGCTGCTGTTTGCTCAGCTGGCGCTTATTCTTCAGCGCTATCGCTACGCCACCGATAATCTGGCGGCAACCCAAAGCGAAGCGCTGCTCGATAAGCTACTCACCGAGCTGGCGGGCAGCCTCAATCGTCCCTTCTTTCTTGACCGTTTTTGCGAGCGCGAAGGGTGCAGCGAACGCGCGCTGCGCCAGCAGTTTCGTCAGCAGACGGGGATGACCATCAACCACTACCTGCGCCAGCTGCGCATCTGTCACGCGCAGTATCTGCTGCAGCATACCGAACGGCTGATTGGCGAAGTGGCGATGCAGTGCGGATTTGAAGACAGCAACTACTTTTCGGTGGTGTTTAATCGCGAGATAGGCATGACGCCGGGGCAGTGGCGGCAGCGCAGTCGCACCGCCGCCTGACGACGCTAGTTCGCCATTCCCAGACCAACGATATTGGCGGCGATAATAATCACCACGCAGCCGAGGCTGAGGACGCCCACCGGACGACGGCCGGCGTTGTTCCACTCTTTCAGTATCAGACCCACCAGGCCGCCGCACAGCACGTAGAAGCTCATATGCAGCATCCAGCTCATGTAGTCGTACTGCGCCGGAATGCTGGCGTGGCCCCAGGCGTAAAAAAAGAACTGCAGATACCACATCAGGCCGCCTAACGCCGAAAGCAGGATATTGCTGATGATGAGCGGTTTTGCCAGCGAGAAATCGGCTTTTATCGACAGGTTTTTTACTTTTGCCAGACGGATAAAGCAGAAGCCGAGGTTGACCAGCGCGCCGCCGCCCATGATCACCACATAGCTTGGCAGCGCGGTGTAGAGCGGATCAACGCCGAGCGCGGCGGCGGCTTCATGCATCGGCTTGGCGGCGTTCATGGCGAATGACATACCGGCCGAGAAGATGCCACACATCACCGCCAGCAGCAGCCCCTTTTTCAGGTTGAAGTCTTCGGCTTTGATGCCCATTTTGCGCTCTTTCAGCTGGCCTGCGCGGGTGACGATACCCACGCCAATCACCGCGACCAGCACGCCGAGCAGCGTCATCTGGCCGCCTTTAGTGTTAATGAGAACATCAAACTGACCGTTAAGAATCGGCGTCATTAACGTGCCGACAATCAGCGTGATACCAATGGCGATGCCGATCCCCATCGACATCCCCAGGTAACGCATTGTCAGGCCGTAGTTGATATTACCGATACCCCACATGGCGCCGAACAGGAAAACGGGCAGCAGAGTGGAGGCGTTAAAAGAACCGTAATAGGCCCAGAAATCGGGCAGCAGCATGGCGCTGATGGCCCACGGGAGGATCAGCCAGGAGACAATACCGCCGATAGACCACATGGTTTCCCAGGACCAATGTTTAACTTTCTTGAACGGGGCATAGAAACAGGCTGCACTGGCCGCACCTATCAAATGCCAAAAAATACCCATCGTAATCGCGTGATT
>ENA-UESL01001219-UESL01001219.1-human-gut-metagenome-genome-assembly--contig:-NODE-1219-length-11477-cov-18.608421_pt1 | contig 11477 bp, 10 predicted proteins | sample MGYA00243008_ERZ508009 | MGnify/ENA primary metagenome ERZ508009 (study PRJEB26167, sample SAMN06115396) | human gut metagenome | host: Homo sapiens | place: China:Guangxi | collected 2016-06-08...
TCGGAGCGGTAATGGTAACTTCTTGCTGGAACATTATATTTCCCCAACTTATAGGTTTAGTGTTGTGGACCTAAAGTTTAGCCTAACGGCCAAACTTTAGCCTGTATCGTTAGCGCCGGCATCACGTATCCGGCTCCGGCACCATCAGCGGAAAATCGCTGTGGAAACCTTCAGGCCGTTAACGTCTACCACGTCATTAAACATTATGCCGCTAAAGGAAGACTTGAACCAAATCATAAAATCGATTCAGCTTATGGAAATCCAAATCGGAATAATTTCGCGCATCGAAATAAATGTGTTGGTTAAATACCAGACCCAACGAAGTGAATCAATGCCAGGAGGGGTAAAAGTTTGATGTGCGCCACAAAAAAGCACCTGAAAAGGTGCTTTTTTACACGATATTAACAAGCTGGCATTACTGTTGCAGTTCTTTCTCGGTGAAGAGATCGGCAAACAATGCGGTGCTTAAATAGCGCTCACCTGAAGAGGGTAGGATAACCACAATATTCTTGTTGGTAAAGGCTTCGTCCTCCTGCAGCTTCAGCGCAGCGGCAACGGCAGCGCCGGAAGAGATGCCGGCCAGAATGCCTTCCTCTTCCATCAGGCGACGGGCGGTGGAAATGGCTTCTTCATTGGTGATAGCCACTACTTTATCAACTAGCTTCAAATCCAGGTTGCCAGGGATAAAGCCTGCGCCAATACCCTGGATTTTGTGCGGGCCTGGCTTCAGCTCTTCGCCTGCCAGCGCCTGGGCGATAACCGGGGAGTCGGTAGGTTCAACGGCAACGGTAATCAGATCTTTTTTACCTTTGGTGCCTTTGATATAGCGGCTCACGCCGGTCAGCGTACCGCCAGTACCGACGCCGGAGATGAAGACGTCGATTTGACCATCGGTATCTTCCCAGATTTCCGGGCCGGTGGTTTTTTCATGAATTTCCGGGTTGGCCGGGTTGCTGAACTGCTGGAGCAGGAGGAATTTTTCCGGGTCGCTGGCGACAATTTCTTCGGCTTTCTGGATGGCGCCTTTCATCCCCTTGGCGCCTTCGGTCAGCACCAGGTTAGCGCCCAGGGCCTTCAGCAGCTTGCGGCGTTCGATGCTCATGGTCTCCGGCATCGTCAGCGTCAGTTTATAACCGCGCGCCGCAGCCACGTACGCCAGCGCGATACCGGTATTACCGCTGGTCGGTTCCACCAGCTCAACGCCGGGCTTCAGCACGCCGCGTTTTTCGGCATCCCAAATCATATTGGCACCGATACGGCATTTTACGCTAAAGCTCGGGTTACGAGATTCTACCTTTGCCAGGATGCGTCCGTTACCGATGCGGTTCAGTCGTACCAGCGGCGTATGGCCGATAGTCAGGGAGTTATCTTCAAAAATCTTACTCATGGCCCGTCCTTAACTGTATGAAATTTGGGAGTACGGCTTCAGCATACCCGCTTAAAGAATATGCGGAAGTAAGGATTTAGCATATCTATATTCAGAAGAGAAATAATGACAAGCCAGAAGTAATAAGGAGCGGCATAAGCCGCTCCGAAAGCAATAGCGCTACTTCCACATGGCGTGTTTGTCACGGTAGCAATCGACCCACATCGCCGTCGCGCCGCAAATCGCGACGGGCAGGATGACCAGGTTTAGCACCGGGATCATGGTAAACAGGCTGGTCAGGGCGCCAAACTGCATATTGGTCACTTTGCGCGTGCGCAGCGCCTGACGCATCGTTTTAAACGGCACCTTATGGTTATCAAAAGGGTAATCGCAGTACTGAATCGCCAGCATCCAGGCGCTGAACAGGAACCACAGCACGGGGGCGACGGTCTGGCCGATACCGGGGATAAAGTAGAGAAGCAAAAGGACGATGGCCCGCGGCAGGTACCAGGCGAACTTCTGCCACTCGCGCTTCATGATGCGCGGCACATCTTTCAGGATGCCGAAAACCCCGACGTCCGGCGGCGTCGCGCCCGTCAGGCGCGCTTCAAGCTGCTCGGCCAGCAGGCCGCTAAAGGGCGCGGCAATCCAGTTGGCGATTGTCGAGAAGAAGTAGCCGAAGACAAGCAGAATAGAAATGACCACCATGGGCCACAGCAGATAGTTAAGCCATTGCAGCCATTCAGGAACATGGCTCATCAACGAAGGGATCCAGCTGTCCAGACGCGTGAACAGCCACCAGAATGCGCCGCCCATCAGAATAATGTTGACGAGTAAAGGGAGGAATACGTATCGACGGATCCCCGGCAGCCCGATCAGCTTCCAACCCTGCGAAAAATAGTAGACGCCACTGCGCGGGGTCGTTACGGATGATGAAACCATAGTCAGGTAATGCTCCTTTTTTGACATCCAGGCTGAATGCCGGGCTATTTTATCGGGTTAGCAGACAATAACCAGTTAGGAAATGTTCGAAAAAACAGCAAAAAGCACGATTTAGTTCATCTTTATGTAGTGAAAGCCCCCGACGCACTTGCACTTGATGTAATCGGCAAATACTCTTAGTGAGTAAATGTTTGCCGTGGTGGCAAGGTGTTAGAACAACAGAGAATATAATGATGCAGGATTTGCGTCTGATATTAATCATTGTTGGCGCGATCGCCATAATCGCTTTACTGGTGCACGGTTTCTGGACCAGCCGTAAAGAACGCTCCTCGATGTTTCGCGATCGCCCACTGAAACGTATGAAGTCTCGCGACGATGAAGCGTCGGAAGGCGACGACTTTGATGACGATGTTGAAGGCGTTGGTGAAGTCCGGGTTCATCGGACCAGTCATGCGCCGAATGGCGTTCATGGGGAGCATGAAGCACCTCGTCAGCCGCAGCACCAGTATCAGCCTCCTTATGAGCGTCAGGCGCAACAGCCACCTGTGCGCCCGGAAGAGCCTGTCCGTGCACCGCAGCAGCCGCAACATCAGCCCGTTCACGCCCAGGCCCCGGTCCAGCAGCCGCAGCGCGCCGTGCCGCCTCAGCAGCCGGTACAGCCGCAGCCCGTTCCGCATGTGCAGCAACCCGTTCAGCATGCGCAGCAGCCCGTTCAGCATGTGCAGCAGCCGGTTCAACAACCTGCCGCCGCTCCAGAGCCGCAGCCGGCGCCGGAACCTCAGGCCCCTGAGCCGCAGCAGGCCGCGCCGCAGCCTAAAGAGCGTAAGGAGACGGTCATCGTGATGAACGTCGCTGCGCATCACGGTTCGCAGCTCAACGGCGAGCTACTCATCAATAGCATCCAGCAGGCGGGCTTCAAATTTGGCGATATGAATATCTTCCATCGCCACCTCAGCCCGGACGGCAGCGGCCAGGTGCTCTTCAGTCTGGCCAATATGGTTAAGCCTGGCACCTTCAATCCTGACAGCATGGCGGATATGATGACGCCCGGGGTGACTATCTTTATGCAGGTTCCGTCCTTTGGCGATGAACTGCAAAACTTTAAGCTGATGCTGCAGTCCGCGCAGTACATTGCCGATGAAGTCGGCGGCGTAGTGCTGGATGACCAGCGTCGTATGATGACGCCGCAAAAATTGCGTGAATATCAAGACCGAATTCGTGAAGTGAAAGAGGCTAACGCCTGATTCATCTTCTTGTGTTTCATCTACTTATCCTGAACCCCCGCCCGTCGGGGGTTTTTTATCATTGATGGTGTGATATGGAATCGAACGAACAAAAACTGACTGAACTGCGAACCACGCTTCGCCATCATGAATATCTCTACCACGTCATGGATACGCCGGAAATCCCTGATGCGGAATACGATCGGTTAATGCGCGAACTGCGCGAGCTGGAAGCTCAGCACCCTGAGCTGATCACCCCGGACTCGCCCACCCAGCGCGTCGGTGCCGCACCGTTAGCCTCTTTTAGCCAGATTCGCCATGAAGTCCCGATGCTGTCGCTGGACAACGTTTTTGATGAGGAGAGCTTCCTCGCGTTCAACAAGCGGGTACAGGATCGCCTGAAAAATACCGATAACCTGACTTACTGCTGCGAGCTCAAGCTGGATGGCCTGGCGGTCAGTATCCTGTATGAAAACGGCCTACTGGTGCAGGCGGCGACCCGCGGCGATGGAACGACCGGTGAAGATATTACCTCCAACGTGCGTACCATCCGCGCGATTCCCCTGAAGCTACGCGGTGACAATATTCCGCAGCGGCTTGAGGTGCGCGGAGAGGTGTTCCTGCCGCAGGCAGGGTTTGAAAAAATTAATGAAGAGGCGCGGCGAACCGGAGGTAAAGTCTTTGCTAACCCGCGTAACGCGGCGGCGGGGTCTTTACGCCAGCTCGATCCGCGAATTACCGCGAAGCGTCCACTCACTTTCTTTTGCTACGGCGTGGGCGTGCTGGAAGGCGGCGAGCTGCCTGCCAGCCACTCGGCGCGCTTGCAGCAGTTTAAGTCCTGGGGGCTGCCGGTCAGCGAGCGTGTAAAGCTCTGCCATACGCCCGAGGAAGTGCTTACTTACTATCGCCAGGTTGAAGAGGATCGGCCGAAGCTGGGGTTTGATATCGACGGCGTGGTCATCAAAGTCGATTCGCTGGCGCTGCAGGAACAGCTTGGCTTCGTAGCCCGCGCGCCGCGCTGGGCGGTGGCGTTTAAGTTTCCGGCGCAGGAGCAGATGACTTTCGTGCGTGACGTTGAGTTTCAGGTCGGGCGCACTGGCGCCATCACGCCGGTTGCGCGTCTGGAGCCGGTACACGTCGCCGGGGTCCTGGTCAGCAACGCGACGCTGCATAATGCTGATGAAATCGAGCGTCTGGGACTGCGTATCGGCGATAAGGTGGTCATTCGCCGCGCCGGCGATGTTATCCCTCAGGTCGTGAACGTCGTGCTCTCAGAACGCCCGGAGGAGACGCGTGAGATCGTGTTCCCCACCCATTGTCCGGTATGTCATTCCGACGTTGAACGCGTGGAAGGCGAAGTGGTGACGCGCTGTACCGGCGGCCTGATCTGCGGCGCCCAGCGTAAAGAAGCGCTCAAGCATTTTGTCTCCCGTCGCGCCCTGGACGTTGACGGTATGGGCGATAAAATCATCGATCAGCTGGTTGAAAAAGAGTACGTGCATACGCCGGCCGATCTCTTCCAACTGACGCCGGGTAAACTCACCGGGCTCGATCGCATGGGGCCCAAATCAGCGCAGAACGTGGTGGATGCCCTGGAGAAGTCCAAAGAGACCACCTTTGCCCGTTTCCTTTATGCGCTGGGGATCCGCGAAGTCGGTGAGGCGACGGCAGCCGGTTTAGCGGCCCATTTTGGCACCATTGAGGCGCTGGAGCAGGCTTCAATTGACGATCTGCAAAAAGTGCCCGATGTCGGGATTGTGGTTGCCACGCACGTGCGTAATTTCTTTGCCGAAGAGAGCAACCGCGAAGTGATTGCTCAGCTGCGTAAAGAAGGCGTCCGCTGGCCGGCGCCGGTCGTGGTCAACGCGGAAGAGATTGATAGCCCCTTTGCCGGCAAAACGGTGGTTCTGACCGGTAGCCTGAGTCAGCTCTCCCGTGACGATGCGAAAGCCCGGCTGGTTGCGCTGGGGGCGAAGGTGGCGGGCAGCGTGTCGAAGAAGACCGACCTGGTCATCGCCGGGGAGGCGGCGGGCTCTAAGCTTGCCAAAGCGCAGGAGCTGGGAATTGCGGTGATCGATGAAGACGAAATGCTGCGTCTGCTCGGAGAGTCGCGTGGATAAAGATCAGCTTATTGAGATTGCCAACACGGAAATGCCGTTTGGTAAATACAAAGGGCGGCGCTTAATCGATGTGCCGGAAGAGTATTTGCTGTGGTTTGCCCGTAAGGATCAATTTCCCGCCGGGCATCTTGGCGAGCTGATGGCATTAACGCTATTGATTAAAACGGAGGGGCTGACCAGCCTGGTCGAGCCCCTTAAGCGCCCGCGTTAGGCTTCGGAGGCGCGGCTTTTCTCCTGCGCCTGTAACGCTTCGGCCTGGCGCTTATAGCGCCGCGCCAGCACCGCACAGACCATAAGCTGAATCTGATGGAAGATCATCAGCGGCAGCACCATTATCCCCAGGATAGAGGTCGGGAAGAGAATGTTGGCCATCGGAATGCCGTTCGCCAGGCTCTTTTTCGACCCGCAAAAGACAATCGTAATTTCATCCGCTTTATTAAACCCGCACCTGCGCGCCACAAAGACGTTAATCGCAATCACAATCGCCAGCAGCACCATGCTGACAATAACGATAAACAGCAGCGAACCGACGCCGACTTTGTGCCAGATACCGTTAACAACCGCCTCGCTGAACGCCGAATAGACCACCAGCAGGATGGAGGTCTGGTCGGTTTTCGAGATCCACTTTTTATGTTTTGCCACCCAGTTGCCAATCCACGGACGAGAGAGATGTCCCAGCACAAACGGCAGCAGCAGCTGCAGCATGATTTTGCCAACCTGCTCCAGACTCCCCCCCGCACCGTGCAGGTTCATCAACAGGCCGACCAGCAGTGGCGAAATGAAGATCCCCAGCAGGCTTGAGGCCGAAGCCGAGCATACCGCAGCCGCCACGTTGCCGCCCGCCAGAGAGGTAAATGCAATGGCTGACTGGACGGTGGCGGGGAGAATGCAGAGATAAATAAACCCGGTATAAAGCGCCGGATCGACGTTAACGGGCGCCCACCAGGCGAACAGCACGCCAAGCACGGGAAAAACGATAAACGTGCTGCACATGACCCAGAGATGTAAACGCCAGTGGCTGCCCCCGGCAACGATCGCCTCACGCGAGAGCTTGGCGCCGTGCATAAAGAAAAGCAGCGCGATGGCGGCGGTGGTTAAATGTTCAAAGAAGGGGACAAATCCGCCGCGCGCAGGAAAGAAGGAGGCCAGCAGGACGACGGTGACTAACGTCAGGGTGAATGGATCAAGAATGCGGAAAAATTTCATAAACGCTCCTGAAAATCGATGTCGCTATTGTGCTTTCTTTAGTTTGAGAAATAAAATCGATTTATTGCATCTATTCATGAAAAAAAGAGATGAATTATTCGCTACGTCAGTTGAAGGTTTTTGTGACCGTTGCTCGCGTCAAAAGCTTTAGCCGGGCAGGGGAGAGTATTGGCCTGAGTCAGTCAGCGGTAAGCCACAGCGTGAAAGAGCTGGAACATCAGACCGGCGTACGCCTGCTTGACCGAACGACGCGCGAAGTGGTGCTCACGGAAGCCGGACAGCAGCTGGCGGCCCGGCTTGAGCGCCTGCTGGATGAGTTAAACGGCACGTTGCGTGAGGCCGGGCGCGTCGGGCAGCAGCTTATGGGAACCGTGCGGGTGGCGGCCAGCCAGACCATTTCCGCCCATCTGATCCCGCAGTGCATCGCCTACAGCAACCGTCGCTATCCGGAGATAGATTTCGTTCTGCACGATCGCCCCCAGCAGTGGGTGCTGGAGAGCATCCGTCAGGGAGAAGTTGATTTTGGCATTGTTATCGACCCTGGCGCCGCGACCGATTTGCAGTGTGAGGCGGTTCTCGCTGAACCTTTCCTGCTGCTTTGCCGTCGCGATCACCCTTTCGCTAAAAGGGATGCGGTGAGCTGGCATGCGCTGCATGACCAGCGGCTGGTTTTGCAGGATTATGCTTCGGGTAGCCGGCCGCTGATTGACGCCGCGCTCGCGGGATTCGCTGTTACCGCAAATATCGTGCAGGAAATCGGTCATCCGGCCACGCTATTTCCAATGGTTGAGTCGGGGATAGGCATCAGCATCCTACCTGCGTTAGCGCTGCCGCTCCCTCAGGGAAGTCATCTGCAGGTGAAGCGGCTCACCCCGGTGGTGGAACGCCAGCTGATGCTGGCGCGGCGTAAAAACCGCTCGCTATCGACAGCCGCAGAGGCGCTGTGGGAGGTGGTGCGGCAGCAGGCTGGCCAGCTGACCGCCTTACGCGAAAACGACCCCTTGTATCAGAAATGAAATCAATAGCTTTTTAATATCAAACGTCCGGGAAAACTGTATTGGTAATCGATTGCGTAGCATCGTTATAACAGCATGGTAGCCAATCACTTTATCGATCTTTCAGTTTTTAAGGACAGCTTATGAGCGACACGCTTTTCTCACAGAATCCCTGGTATAGCGCCGATATTATTCGCGGATATAAGCCGGATTTTACGCCGCGGGTGGCCTTTATCCTGGGGTCGGGTCTTGGGGCGCTGGCGGAACAAATTGAAGATGCGGTGGCGATTTCCTACGAGAAGCTGCCCGGCTTCCCGGTAAGTACGGTCCACGGCCATGCCGGCGAACTGGTGCTTGGAAATCTGGCCGGCGTACCCGTTGCCTGCATGAAAGGGCGTGGGCACTTCTATGAAGGTCGGGGCATGACGGTGATGACTGATGCCATCCGGACGCTAAAGCTGCTGGGGTGTGAACTGCTGTTTTGTACTAACGCGGCCGGTTCTTTACGTCCGGAAGTGGGGCCGGGAAGCCTGGTGGCGCTCAGCGACCATATTAACACGATGCCGGGTACGCCAATGGTGGGCCTGAATGATGAGCGCTTCGGCGAACGCTTCTTCTCCCTGGCCAACGCCTATGACGCGGATTACCGCGCCGTTCTGCAGCGCGTAGCGGAGGAGGAGGGGTTTTCGCTGACTGAAGGCGTATTTGTCTCTTATCCCGGGCCGAATTTTGAAACGGCGGCGGAGATTCGCATGATGCAGATTATCGGCGGCGATGTGGTGGGGATGTCCGTCGTGCCGGAAGTCATCGCTGCCCGCCATTGCGAGCTGAAAGTGGTGGCCGTCTCAGCCATTACCAATCTGGCTGAGGGCCTCGGCGATGTGAAACTATCTCACGCGCAAACCCTGGCGGCGGCCGAACTCTCCCGGCAGAACTTTATTAACCTGATCTGCGGCTTCTTACGCAAACTGGCCTGAAAAAATAATAAATATTGACCCCGCTTGCGGGGTCTTACTTTAATGGCAGGGAACGGAAAAATGGGTATCGCCTCTCGCTTAAAACTCATGTCGTTTTTGCAATATTTTATCTGGGGTAGCTGGCTGGTCACCCTGGGTTCTTACATGATAAACACACTGCATTTCACCGGGGCAAATGTCGGCATTGTCTATAGTTCCAAAGGGCTGGCGGCCATTATCATGCCCGCCATTATGGGGATCGTTGCCGATAAATGGCTACGTGCAGAGCGGGCCTATATGCTCTGCCACCTGGTCTGCGCGGGAGTGCTTCTTTATGCAACGACCGTCACCGATCCGGAGACGATGTTCTGGGTAATGCTGATTAACGCGATGGCCTATATGCCGACTATCTCGTTGTCTAATAGCATCTCCTATTCATGTCTGGCGCAGTCCGGCCAGGATCCGGCGACCGCGTTTCCTCCTGTTCGCGTATTTGGCACTCTTGGTTTTATTGTCGCCATGTGGACGGTGAGCCTGATGGGGCTGGAGCTGAGCAGCGCGCAGCTGTATATCGCCTCTGCCGCGTCGTTATTACTGGCGATTTATGCGCTTACGCTACCGAAAATTCCTGTGACCGAGAAGAAACCTGGCACCACATTGGCCACGAGGCTGGGACTGGATGCATTCGTATTGTTTAAAAATCCGCGGATGGCCATTTTCTTTTTCTTCGCGATGATGCTCGGGGCGGTACTGCAAATAACCAACGTCTTCGGTAACCCCTTTCTGCATGATTTCGCCCGCAACCCGGCGTTTGCCGACAGCTTTGTCGTACGCTATCCCTCTATTTTGCTTTCGGTTTCGCAGATGGCGGAAGTCGCCTTTATTCTCACCATTCCATTCTTTCTGAAACGCTTTGGCATTAAAACGGTCATGCTGATGAGTATGCTGGCGTGGACGCTGCGCTTTGGCTTTTTTGCCTTTGGCGATCCGTCTCCGTTCGGTTTTGTTCTGCTGCTGATGTCGATGATCGTTTACGGCTGCGCATTCGACTTTTTTAATATTTCAGGATCGGTGTTCGTAGAGCAAGAGGCGGGGGCGCATATTCGCGCCAGTGCGCAGGGGTTGTTTATGACCATGGTGAACGGTGTTGGCGCATGGGTAGGTTCGGTTCTCAGCGGCATGGCCGTGGATTACTTCTCTGTTGATGGCGTAAAAGAGTGGCAGACCATCTGGCTGGTGTTCGCGGCCTATTCATTGCTGCTGGCGGTTATTTTTGCCGCGTTCTTCAAATATAAACATGAACCTGAGAAGTTAATGAAAAAAGCGCTGACGCATTAATCCTCTTCCGCGGCGGGCACATGTTCCGCCGTTTCATTTTTTCTGATGCAGTGTGGTAACTTTGCGCATTATCTTTATGCCTCAGGAGCGCATGACCCATGGAACGCACGCATCGTATCGATCTGAAGTTATTGCGCTATTTTCTGGCTGTTGCCGAAGAGCTGCATTTTGGTCGTGCGGCGGCCCGTCTGAACATGTCGCAACCTCCGCTCAGCATTCACATTAAAGACCTGGAGCAGCAGCTTGGCACGCTGCTGTTTGTTCGCCACTCCCGCAGCGTAGCGTTGACCCACGCAGGAAAAATCCTGATGGAGGAGTCGCGTCGTCTGCTTTCCAGCGCGAATCAGGCGCTGGCGCGCGTGGAACAGATTGGGCGGGGTGAGGCGGGACGGGTAGAGCTGGGCGTGATAGGTACGGCTATGTGGGGAAAAATGCGTCCGGTGATGCGGCGTTTTTTGAAAGAGAACCCTAACGTAGAGGTGCTTTTCCGCGAGAACATGCCCGCCATGCAGATGGCGATGCTGGAACGACGCGAGCTGGACGCCGGCGTCTGGCGGATGGCGACAGCGCCTTCTCCTGGATTTACCAGCCTGCGCTTGCACGAATCCTCTTTTCTGGTGGCCATGCCGGAAGAGCATCCGCTTGCCGCGCGTAAGGCGATCCCGCTTGCGGCGTTGCGTAACGAATATTTTGTCACCATGCCTTCAATACATACGGACTGGACGTTTTTGCAGCGCGTATGCCAGAGCGCCGGATTCTCGCCGATGATTATCCGTGAAGTGATGGAGCCGCAAACGGTTCTGGCGATGGTCAGTATGGGGATAGGTATTACGCTCATCGCTGATAGCTATGCGCAAATGACGTGGCCGGGGGTGGTGTTTCGTCCGCTGGAAGAACGCATACCCGCAGATTTGTATATCGTCTATGACCAACAGCAGGCGATGCCCGCGCTGGAGAAGCTGATTACGGCGCTGGTGAATTGATGGTCAGTGGCGGATAGCAAGATGAAGACCTGTGCCGGCTTTGTAAGCGCAGATAGCAAAAAAGCGCCGCCAGCGCCATTTTTACATTGGTGGGTCGTGCAGGATGACTCGCTTCGCTCGCCCTCCGGGCCGTCGCCGCAGGCGGCTCCATTGTCTCTCTTCGCTACTCGTCTCATCCTGAGACTCGCCCTTCGGGCAACGCTACGCGTTGTGCAAAATTGTTCCCGACAATTTTGTCGACTCGAACCTGCGGCAGGTTCGAATCTTATATATCGCAGATAGCAAAAAAGCGCCTTTAGGGCGCTTTTTTACATTGGTGGGTCGTGCAGGATTCGAACCTGCGACCAA
>ENA-UESL01001229-UESL01001229.1-human-gut-metagenome-genome-assembly--contig:-NODE-1229-length-11436-cov-5.530945_pt1 | contig 11436 bp, 8 predicted proteins | sample MGYA00243008_ERZ508009 | MGnify/ENA primary metagenome ERZ508009 (study PRJEB26167, sample SAMN06115396) | human gut metagenome | host: Homo sapiens | place: China:Guangxi | collected 2016-06-08...
AAAGGCGCTGCCGAGACAATTCGTGAAAATAATGCCCTCGGTGCCGTTTGTGCCAGAGTGTGCCCGACGGAGAAATTTTATGATTCGGGCAATGTCGAGGTAAACCGCGAAGAATTGGAAGAGAACCAGCAGATGATCAAGCGGACGTTGGAGGACTTCGGTATCAATATCGCTTCTATCAAGGCGACAGTCGGACCGACGGTTACGCTCTATGAGATCATCCCGGAAGCAGGTGTGCGTATTTCCAAGATTAAGAATCTGGAAGATGACATTGCTTTGAGCCTTTCAGCCTTGCAGATCCGTATTATCGCACCGATGCCGGGTAAAGGAACGATCGGAATCGAGGTTCCGAACAATAAGCCGCAGACTGTTTCGATGCAGTCGGTGGTCGCTTCGCGTAAATTCCAGGAATGTACGTATGATTTGCCGGTGGCGATCGGAAGGACGATTGTCAACGAAGTGTTTATGTTCGACTTGTGCAAGACTCCCCACCTGTTGGTGGCTGGTGCGACCGGACAAGGTAAATCGGTCGGCTTGAATGCGATTATCACCTCTTTGCTGTATAAGAAGCATCCGGCCGAATTGAAGTTCGTGATGGTCGATCCCAAGCAGGTGGAATTTAGCATTTATTCGAAGATCGAACGCCATTATCTGGCGAAATTGCCGAATGCCGACAAACCGATCGTGACGGAGCCGGGGGATGCGGTGGCGACTTTGAACTCTTTGGTGATCGAGATGGAAAATCGTTATAAATTATTGGTGGAGGCTTCGGCGCGTAATATAAAGGAATATAATGAAAAATTCATTTCCCGCCGTCTGAATCCGGAGAAAGGACATCGGTTTCTGCCTTATATCGTTGCAATCGTTGATGAGTTTGCCGACTTGATTGCGACTTCTGGCAAAGAGATCGAGTTGCCGATCTCGCGTATTGCGGCTAAGGCTCGTGCGGTTGGTATCCATATGATCCTGGCAACCCAGCGCCCGGATACGAAAGTGATTACAGGGACGATCAAGAGTAACTTCCCGAGCCGTATTGCGTTTAAGGTGATGTCTCAGATTGACTCCCGTACGATTTTGGATACCCCGGGGGCTAACCGTTTGATCGGTAAGGGAGATATGCTGGTTCTGATTACCGGAAGCAGCGAGCCGACGCGTGTTCAGTGTGCGTTTGTCGATACGCCGGAAGTGGAAGATATCGTGAATTATGTCGGTGCGCAGGTGGCTTATCCGACTGCTTATTTGTTGCCTGAATATATAGGTGAAGGCGGTGAATCTTCTTCGGCCGGGACGGTGGATCTGTCGGATCGAGACCCGTTGTTCGATGAAGCAGCCCGTCTGATTGTGATCCAGCAGCAGGGTTCGACTTCGCTTATCCAGCGAAAGTTTGCAATCGGTTACAACCGTGCAGGTCGCTTGATGGATCAATTGGAAGCGGCGGGTATTGTCGGTCCTTTCGAGGGTAGTAAAGCCCGTCAGGTCTTGATTCAGGACGAATACAGCCTGGAGCAGTTGTTGAATTCGTTGAAATGATTTATGAGTTATGGGGATGGGCTGTTGGTTTATCTATATTGACATGTTTTGAGTGCTATAAGCCCTTTTTGAGATCTGCTAATGATTGGGAGTTTAAATCATAAATAAAAAACGACATGAAAAGAGATAATAAAATAAAAGTTTGCCGCATTTTGGCTGTTGTTTTCCTGTGTTTTTGGACTATATCCGGTGTGAGGGTATTGGCACAGAACGCTACGTCCATTTTGGATAAGGCTGCTTCTGCTTATGAAGATTCTAACGGCTTGACTGCTTACTTTACGATGCAGACACGTTCGGATGTGCAGAAAGTGTCGGAAAGCTTTGATGGTACGGTCGATATTAAAGGTGATAAATTCGTACTGAAGACTCCTGATATGATCACTTGGTTTGATGGAACGACACAATGGTCGTTTGTCGAGCGTAATGAGGAAGTCAATGTTTCCACCCCGACCGGCGAGGAGTTGCAGGCTACGAATCCGACCCTGTTGCTCCGTTCCTATGAAAAAGGATTTACCGCTAAATATAAGGGCGAGAGCACGTCTCCGAGCGGCAAAGCTGCTCATGATATCGAGCTGGTTCCTAGAAAGAAAAGCGATATCGTACGGGTGGAGCTCCAGATAGAGAAGTTTTCCGGTCTTCCGGCTTCGATCGCCGTTTTTTCAAAGAATGGGATCAGCAGTACGATCCGTATCAGCAAAATGAAAACGGGAGTAAACCAACCGGATAGCTATTTTGTTTTTAACGAAAAAGACTATCCTGATGCTGAAATAATAGATTTGAGGTGATTTATGAATTATGATTTTATTATCGACGCATAAATCATAATCCATAAATTATCAATCATAACTCATAAATCATAAAACGATGAATACAACTCAGAATGAAAAAGTTCGTTGCCTGATTATCGGTTCAGGCCCTGCCGGTTATACTGCGGCTATCTATGCTTCACGTGCAAATCTGTCCCCTGTCCTCTACGAAGGCATTCAGCCGGGCGGACAGCTTACGACTACTACCGAAGTAGAGAATTTTCCCGGTTATCCCGAAGGCGTTACCGGTACGGAACTGATGGAAGACTTGCGGAAGCAGGCTGCCCGTTTCGGTGCTGATATCCGCGTTGGCATTGCGACTGAGACAGATTTGTCTGCTGCTCCCTATAAAGTGACGATTGACGGTGAGAAAGTGATTGAGACGGAAACGCTGATCATCTCGACCGGTGCGACTGCCAAATATTTAGGATTGCCGGATGAGCAGAAATATGCCGGAATGGGTGTTTCGGCTTGTGCGACTTGCGACGGTTTTTTCTATCGTAAGAAAGTGGTGGCTGTTGTAGGAGGTGGTGATACGGCTTGTGAAGAAGCACTTTATCTGTCCAGCTTGGCAAAACAAGTGTATCTGATTGTCCGCAAACCGTATTTGCGTGCATCCAAAGTCATGCAGGAACGTGTCCTGAACACTCCGAATATCACGGTCTTGTTCGAGCATAACACGATCGGTCTTTTCGGTGAAGACGGTGTCGAAGGTGCACATCTGGTAAAACGGATGGGTGAACCGGACGAAGAAAAGGTGGATATAGCAATTGACGGTTTCTTCTTGGCTATCGGTCATACTCCGAATTCCAAGATATTCAAACCCTGGGTCGAAACAGACGAGGTTGGCTATATTAAGACGGTTCCGGGTACGCCGAAGACAAGAGTGCCGGGGGTATTTGCAGCCGGAGACGTGGCTGATCCACATTATCGCCAAGCCATTACGGCTGCAGGTAGCGGTTGTGCGGCTGCAATCGAGGCGGAACGCTATTTGTCGGAGATTGGAAAATAATTTCATTGAACTTATTCTCTCGTTATGAAACACTTGAAACTCTCTCTTCTTTTTCTTTTGTGTGTACTGATGGCGGTTCCCGTGTCGGCTAAAAGAAAGACAAAGGTGATCGCTCATCGCGGTTATTGGAAAACGGAAGGGGCCGCCCAAAACTCTATTCGTTCGTTGGAGCGGGCGAATGAGATCAAAGTATACGGTTCCGAGTTTGACGTACACCTGACAGCTGATAATGTCCCGGTTGTGTACCATGACCGTAAAATAGAAGGAAAGGATATCCAGACGGCCTCCTATGCGGAGCTGAAAGACCTGAAACTTTCGAACGGCGAAACGCTTCCGACGTTGGAACAGTATTTGGACAGGGCGAAGAAGCTGAAAAAGACCAAGCTGATTTTCGAATTGAAATCCCATGCGACTCCCCTGCGGGATCGGGAAGCAGCAAAGATTGTAGTCGACATGGTGAATGGTAAGAAATTGACGAAACGCACCGAATATATCGCTTTCAGTTTGGAAGCCGCAAAGGAGCTTCACCGTCTGTCCCCGAAGACTCCGGTCTACTACCTGAACGGCGACTTGTCTCCGAAACAGTTGAAAGAACTCGGTTTTGCCGGTCTCGACTATAATTATAAGGTGATGCAGAAACATCCGGAATGGTTTGCCGAAGCAAAAGATCTGAAACTGAAAATCAATGTCTGGACGGTCAATGATCCTCAGGTGATGGAAGAGATGATCGAGAAGCGTGTGGACTTTCTGACTACCGACTATCCCGAAGAAGCGCAAAAAGCAGTACATTTGTACCGCTGAATAAATGTGTGAAATGAGAAAATATTGCCTGTCGTTATTGCTCTTGTTACTGACATTGGTTTCGAATGCAGTCGAACCTCCCAAGCGTGAGATTCGGGGAGTGTGGCTGACAACTGTTTATGGTCTGGACTGGCCACGTAAGCCGGCAACGACGGAGACGGGGCGAAAGGCGCAACAACGCGATGTCTGTGACATTCTGGACCGTTTGCAGGATGCGAATTTCAATACTGTTTTTTTGCAGGTCCGTATGCGTGGCGATGTCATCTGGCGTTCGGCTATTGAACCGGCAAGCAAAATTTTCTCTGGAAAATATGGAATGATGCCGGGATATGATCCGCTGGCTTTCGTGGTCGACGAATGCCACAAACGGGGGATGGAATGCCATGCTTGGTTTGTAACTTTCCCGCTAGGCACGGACAAGAGTGTGATAGAACAGGGAAAGCTCTCGGTTGTCAGGCGTCAGCCGAAACTCTGCAAGCGTCATAACGGCGAATGGTATTTAGACCCCGGCGTTCCTGGAACTTCCGACTATGTGTTGTCTTTAGTGAAGGAGTTGGTGAACGGATACGATATCGACGGCATCCATTTCGATTATATCCGCTATCCGGAACAGGCAAAATCTTTCCCGGATAAAAACTTGTATAATAAATATGGTAAGAAACGCCCGCTGGCAGAATGGCGCCGGGAGAATATCAATAAGATGGTTTACCGCATTTATGACTGGGTGAAATCGGTAAAGCCTTGGATACAGGTCAGCAGTTCGCCGCTCGGCAAGTATAACCGCATCGAACGTGTTCCGAACGCCGGATGGACGGCTTATGAAAGTGTCTTCCAGGATCCGAAAATGTGGATGCAGAACGGGAAGCAGGATATGATCGTCCCGATGATGTATTACCTGCATGATAACTTTTTCCCGTTTGTTGACAATTGGGTAGATAACCGCAACGGACGCCTTGTGGTTCCCGGATTGGGCGCGTACCGGATGTTGAAAGAAGAGGCAGACTGGACCGTCAACGATATAACGGATCAGATCGACTACAGCCGTTATTACGGAGGGGCCGGCTGTACATTCTTCCGTTGTGCGAATATCCTCGACAATACGAAAGGGATATACGATGAGTTGAAGGATAAATATTATAAATATCCGGCATATATACCCCCGGCTCTTTGTATACAATGAGTGGTTTTTCCACCGTCAGACGGGATTTGCCGCCCCGCAGCCCCTCTATCAGCACCATATTCGGCTCCTTATTCACAAACGGATAGACCAGCCGCATGCGCTTCGGCTCGATATGATATGCCACCATCTTACTGAAAATTTCCGCAAGGCGGAAGGGCCTGTGTACCATGTAAAATCGTCCGCCCTGCTTTAACATCTTTGCACTCTCACGCAGGATATCATCCAGATCGCAGAGAACCTCATGCCTTGCAATCGTCTTGGCATTGGCATCATTCTGGATTCCATGCTGCCCGATCATATACGGCGGATTCGTTGTGATTACTTCAAACGATCCGGCTCCGAAACGCGCAGAAGCCTCCTTGATATCTCCGGTCACAATCGTAATTTTCTCTTCCAGATGATTGTAGGCGACGCTTCGCGCCGCCATATCTGCACTCTCCGGCTGAATTTCCAGCCCGGTAAAATGTTCCCCTTTGGTCTTTGCCTCCAGCAAGATTGGTATGATCCCGGTTCCGGTACCCAGATCCAGTGCCCGTTCCCCGGGCTTTACTTTCGCAAAGCCGGACAGCAGCACTGCATCCATGCCAAAACAGAACCGTCTCGGATCCTGAATGATCCAGTAGCCATTTCTATGAAGTTCATCCAGTCGTTCATGACTGTGGATTGTCACCCCGTTTTTGTTCTCCACGTTCGTTGTTTCCACCCTGATAATTCTTTCTGTCGTAGTTTCGATGCCGCCGGAAATTCCGCTCTCCGCGGTATTCGCGTTTTTCTCCGCCCCCGCCACTGTTTTCACGGTCTGCATTCTCGCCGCGGTCACGATTGTAGTTTCTGCCACGGTAATTGCTGCGTTCCCGGTACTCTCGTTTCTCACCGTTGTCATTCCGGTCGCGGTATTCGCGCTTTTTGCCGCGATAGTTACTGCGGTCACGATACTCGCGTTTCTCGCCGCTATCGTTTTTCTCACGATTCTCACGGCTTTCGCTTCCGACATCCGTCTCCGGTGACGCATCGTTTTGCTCCCTGCGGTATTTGCCACGGTTGTTTTCCCTGCGGTTCTCCCGCTGCGGACGTTCGTTTTCTTCCTCCGTGCTTCCGTTATCCTCAAGCCCTTCCAGCTCTTTCATTTCCTCATCCGTTACACGGACATCCCTGCGGCGGCGCGGTGTAAACTTCAGGTCATCTACCACATATTCCTGCAGTTCTTTTTCTTCTCCGTTATCCACAACAACCTTAACCAGCTGACGCAGTACATTAACACCGGACACTTCTCCATGCATTCCGGTCGGTGTGATTACCGAATCTCCCACCGACGGCAGACGGCTGTTTAAGTATTCGTATGTTTCCTGCTCGTTCTTCAGACAACACATGAGTCTGCCGCATACACCCGAAATTTTTGTCGGATTTAAGGACAGATTCTGTTCCTTTGCCATCTTGATGGATACCGGTACAAAATCGGTCAGATAGGATCTGCAGCACAATTCCCTCCCACAGATTCCGATACCGCCAAGCATCTTTGTCTCATCGCGCACACCAATCTGCCGCAATTCGATACGGGTGCGGAACACCGAAGCCAGATCCTTGACCAGCTCACGGAAATCAATTCGTCCGTCTGCCGTAAAGTAGAACAAAAGCTTATTGTTGTCAAATGTATATTCCGCTGCAACCAGTTTCATATCCAGCCCGTGCTTTGCAATTTTTTCCTTGCAGATCACGTAGGCTTCCGCTTCTTTTTCTTTATTTTTTTCTATAACTTTTTCGTCATCGTCTGTCGCAATACGGATCACCGGTTTCAAAGGCTGGACAACCTTATCGTCATCCAGAGTTCCAAACGCTTTTCTTTCTTGATATCATCCATAGAAACGCTGCCCAATGCAGGCAACTGGGCACGGTCACGCACTTTATTCACATATCCGGCAGCCTTACTTGCATTTCCGGACTGAAGACTCGCTTCAGCAGCAAGCAGCAGAACCTCGGCATAACGCATGGCACGGGTATTGTTAGGACAACGCAACCACCAATAGTTGATGACATCTGCTTCATAAACACGGTATTTCCAGCTGAAGTAACCGGCATTGTCCGGCATATAAGCTATGGCATTGCTCAATGAGATACCCATATCCTCCATTTGCCGGTATGTCTTGATAGAGGCATTCAACCGATAAGTATCTCCCATTTCGACAAACGCATCGTAGCTTTCCTTCGTCGGATTAAAAAATCCCCAGCCTCCATGAGAATAGATTTGAGTAGGCTCATTGAATGCAAGCATGTCTCCACGCCAATGCACATATACCCAAATCATGTTACTCATAATGCCGGTAACATTGTTGGCGTCGTAAACATAATTACTTTCAAACAGACTTTCACAATTCGCCTCGCCTTTGGTAGTCTGGATATTCTCATAATCACTGTAAAGGTCGTACTTCCCGCTATTGATTACCTCATCCAAAACCGTAACAGCAGCACCATAATTCTTCTGGAATACGTATGCCTTGCCCAACAAGGCTTGTGCAAATTGTTTGGTGATACGATAGGTAAAGTTGTCCAAGCTTGTCTTTTCCTCCAAATTGCCACTGTTGACAGCTTCGGTCAAATCTTGGTTCACCAATGCCCACAGCGCCTCTGTATTGCCATTTGCCTGGGAATATTCGTTTGCTTTCAACGGATGGTCCACCAACGGCGGAGTTCCCCAAAGACTGATCAATTCGATGTAGGACATCGCACGGAAAACCTTTGCCTCTGCACGTGCACGAAGCTTAACCTCAGAATCATCGCCTACATACTGCAAAACAATGTTGGCGGCATAAATCACTTTATAAAGATTCGTATACAACGTTTTAATATGGGAAAAATCAGAGTCGAACGTATAGGTCGACAGCAACTGCGCACTGGCAGCCGTCCAGCTTTCCCCTGCCGAATAGCAATCGTCAGAAAGAAGATTCTTCAGCCAGAACGCAGGCTCATAGGTGTCCTTCCAATTGCTATAGCAGGCTATAATGGCTTCTTCCGCATCGGCATCCGTTTTATAGAAATTTTCGAAAGTGCTTACCCCATGCTGCGAAATATCCAGATTGTCCTCACAAGAGGAAAAGAAAGTGCAGCCGGCAAGTAACAGACTTGATAAAATATATTTTGCTTTCATATTTCGTATTGAATTAAAGATTAAAATACTACGTTAAGACCGAGCACGACTTTCTTGCTGGACGGATAAGAGCCCATATCCAAACCCATAGCATTGCCTGTACTCGTAAATTCAGGATCAAATCCGGGATATTTGGTACATGTGAAGAAGTCGTCTAAAGAACAATACAAACGAAGGTTACTCAAACCCACCTGCTTCAACAAATTCTTAGGCAGGTTATAGCCCAACTGTATCTGCTTGATTTTAAAATATGAGCCGTCGAATACAAATTTGGAGCTCTTTAAATACTTATCATAATTGCTGGGATTGGAACGGGCATATTTTGCATTGTCTCCCACAGCAGTCCACCGTCCGTCATAGAATTCCTTCAAGGTATTCGCTTTCATACGGGAAGTACGGTTATAGCCGGCAAACACATCATTGCCATGAGAACCGGAACCAAAGATTGTCAGGTCAAGGCCTTTCCAGGCAGCTGTCAAAGTAATACCATAAGTAAAGTCGGGAATGGCAGAACCGATCTCTGTCTGGTCGGCATCTCCAATAATGTCATCATCATTCTTGTCTTTGAACATTGGGTCACCCGTTTGCGGATCAATACCCGTGCACTCATAACCGCGCATGTACCAAATGGGATGTCCTTCTTCAAAATAATTCATAGTGCCGATACCTGCACTTGTTGTACTGGCAATACGCTCCAATGTTTCATGAAGATAAGTTACTTTATTCTTCAAAGTAGCGATGTTAGCTTTTACACTATAACTGAAATCTTTGATATGATCACGCCATGAGAGTTCAAACTCAAATCCGCTGTTCTTGACATTTCCCGCATTCATAGGTGAAGTAGTGTTACCCACAATCAAAGAAGGAGTAATACCGGTTACAATCAAGTCTTTGGTTTTCTTCTCATAATAGTCAAATCCGAAGCTCAAACGGTCATTCAGCATCCGGAGGTCGATACCCAAGTCTATCTGTTCGGAAGTTTCCCACTTCAAATCATAGTTACCGGTTGCAGATGGCAACGAACCTGTTTCATAAGACACATCACCTGACATCGGATAATTGATTCCAGACAAAATCGTAGCATCATACATATAGTCTGCCAAACCGGCGATACTACCATTCTGTCCCCAGCTTGCACGCAACTTCAAATGAGAGATTGACTTGAGGTTTTCCATAAATTTCTCGTTGGAAAGTACCCAGCCGACAGACACAGAATGATGAAACGTTTCAACAGCAGGCGCCGGGAAATAGCCCCAACGTTTCTGCAAAGGAAGGATAGACAAGTCGGCTGCATCCGCACGAAGGGTGAATTGGGCAAAATACTTGCCTGCATAGTCATAAGATGCCCGGCCAAAGTAAGAAAGATTGGCATACCTCCGCTTCTCTCCACCACTTACCGTACGAGTGGCAGTACCGGTCCGAAAAGCAAAATAGGCATAATTGGGATCCAACTTGGTAATACCCAAATCAACCTTGTCGCCGGAACGGCTACCATTGATTCCTCCCGTCACTCCAAAGGAAGTATTGGAAGAATAGGACATACCAAGCATCACGTTTACATTGTGCTTAATGTCTTGGTATAGTTGGCAAAGTTTTCCCATTGCCAGTACGTGGTGTTGGAGCTTGTCGCACTTACCGATACATAGTCCTGATAAAGGTCAGAGCAGGTAATGTTAGGCATAACATAGCCGTAGGAATTGCTGTAAGTATAACGGTATCCCAAACGTGAAGTGATGACCAACTCTTTGATCGGAGTAAAATCCAGATAAGTGGAACCGCTGAATACAAAACCATCCCTTTTCGTTGTGCCACGGTCACGCATGATATACGGATTGATATTATTGGAGTCGCCATAAGGGGAAATGGAATAATAATCACCATTGGCATTCTGAAGCAGAGTATGTCCCTGATTCATATAGTTAATCATAGTGTCGGGCAGTTTGTCCGGTGCATAGGTGACCGGCGTCAGAGGGTCAAGCTGAATGGCAGACAGCATCAGAGAACCGGTTGCCGAACCTTCGCTTACAGACTGTACATGATAACGGGAAAATGAATTGTTTGTCGTGAACTTCAACCAATCCTTTATTTTATAATCTGCATTGACAGTGCCGGTAATGCGGTCAAAAACATCCTTATTGCCAACAATGGGACCATTATTACTTAAATAAGAGAGTGAGGCGAATAATGAGCCATTATCATTGGCACCTTGGAAATTGACATTGTGACGTTGCATCATGGATGATTCAAACGTTTCTTTCACCCAATCAGTATTTGTCTTTCCATCCCAATACCTATCTATTGTTTCTCTGGGAATAAGATTGCCTTCAGTCATATAATTGACGTATTCCTGAGCATTCAGAATATCAGGAGTACGACCTAAAGACTGGGAGGACAACTGGAAATAATAAGAAATACGACGAACTCCTTTTTTTGCCTTCCGGGTGGTAATCAAGACAACACCATTACCGGCCTGGGCACCATAGATAGCAGCAGAAGCAGCATCCTTCAACACCTCCATACTCTCAATATCATTCGGATCGAGGTTACTGATGTCTTTCGTACGCAAACCATCGACCACATACAAAGGATCTGAACTGGCATTACTGCTATATCCACGGATACGAATGGCGGGATTCGAACCAGGAGCCGCAGATGCAGAAATAATTTGCACACCGGCTGTCTTACCCTGCAAGGCCTGCTCGGCATTGGTAATGGTACGATTTTCAAAATCTTCTGCTTTTACGGAAGAAATCGCCCCTGTTACGGAACTTTTCTTCTGTACACCATATCCTACAACAACCACTTCATCCAAAGTCTTGCTATCTTCCTTCAGTATAATATTCATAGTACCTGCAACGGCTTTCTTTTCCTGGGTCACATACCCGATATACGAAAAGACAATAGTGGAACCCTCGCTCGCTGATAAGGTATAATTGCCATCCAAATCAGTTATAACACCATTTGT
>ENA-UESL01001235-UESL01001235.1-human-gut-metagenome-genome-assembly--contig:-NODE-1235-length-11403-cov-15.961240_pt1 | contig 11403 bp, 10 predicted proteins | sample MGYA00243008_ERZ508009 | MGnify/ENA primary metagenome ERZ508009 (study PRJEB26167, sample SAMN06115396) | human gut metagenome | host: Homo sapiens | place: China:Guangxi | collected 2016-06-08...
TTTACTTTTGCACTCTTAAATTCATAATCTTTGTCAGAAATATTTAACTCTGAATGATCTGATATTTTTCCAAGCTCAATGTCCTCTGGTGCTCCTTCAATCGCATTGCCGGATTCATCTACATATTCCACCAATTTTGTGGTCGGTACCTGACCATTTGAAGTTGCTTCCTGTATTTCTTTCTCCAGCTTCTCCACTTCTATGCTATCCGGAATCTGTTCTTTCGTTCGGCAATCTCGGCACGTTTGATAGCCTTGTCTATCTCTGCCATATAATCATTGCGATATTTCGCCAATTCAGCCTTATGTTGCTCCTTTAGCTGTTGTTGCTCCTGCTTTAATTGAGCAATGCATTGCTGTAATTTTTCTATCTGCTTGTCCTTGTCCGAGAGCTTTTTCTTTGCTTCTGCCAATTCTCCCGTACCGAAGAATGACAATATCTTGGAGCGTCCTTCTCGTGCCTTTTCAACTTCAGTCTGCAATTTTTCTATATCCTGTTCATATTGCAGCATCAGCTCACGATAGTATTGGCTATTTGACTTATGTCGAGCTGTAGAACCCACTACGCCACGCTGCAGTCCGAATGGCTTCATGGCAACGGCATAAGTGTTCTGATAGTAGAATAGCTTTCCACGAGCCATCACGTCATCTGCGGATAATCGTGGCCCACTCTTGGTTGTATATTTCTTTTCGCCCTCACGCTCCTTGCGTTTACGTTCTATGGTCACGATGGGTATGATGGTGGCATGAAGGTGGGGCGTCTTCTCGTCCATGTGCAACACACACGATACAAGATTCTCTTCACCGAATGTATCTTTGAGCCATGAAAGATTAGCCTTGATCCACTGGTCAAGTTTACCGTCACGTTGAAGCTTCATCATCCCAGTCGTCACTCTTACGTCCTCTCAATAGAAGATTGATAATAATAACGACAAGTACTGCGATCACAAAAGCCATAATTCCCATCATATTTCTGGAAAAAGACTTTTCTTTTGCATATTGTTCAGAGAGATCATTGTATTCCTGCTGGAGATATTCCATATTAGAAACATCTTCCGCTTCTTCTGTTTCAAACTCTGTGTTCTGGTCTGCTGCCTGTCCATCTGTTCCATCCGCCGGCTGGTCTGTTGTCTGACCGTCTGTTCCATCCGCCGGCTGGTCTGTTGTCTGACTGTCTGTTCCGTCTGCCGGCTGACCGCACAAATCAAGGATGCCGTGGAAAGCGGCTTTCCCTACGTCTGGGTGCGCGGCGAGGTCACGAACGTGTCCCGGCCCTCGTCCGGGCACATCTATTTTTCCCTGAAGGATGAAAACGCCCTGCTCCAGGCCGTCTGGTTCAAAGGCAGCCAGAAAGAGCGCGAAACGTTCGATCCCCTGACCGGAGAAGTGTTCGAGGACGGCCCGCGGACGAGCCTCGCCGGGACGCTGAGAAACGGCCAGCAGATCATCTGCGCGGGACGCCTTACCGTGTACGCGCCGCGCGGCGGCTATCAGCTTGTGGTCGAACTCGCGCAGGACAGCGGCGAAGGGCAGCTCCATCTGGCGCTGGAAGCCCTCAAGCGCAAGCTGGCGGAGAAAGGCTATTTCAGCCTCGAACGCAAACGCCCCATCCCCGAACACCCGCACCGCGTCGCCGTGCTCACAGCCCCCTCCGGAGCCGCCATCCGGGATTTCCTGCGGCTGTCCGGAGAGCGCGGTACCGGCTGCGAAATCCGCATCCACCCCGTCCCCGTGCAGGGCGACGACGCCCCACCCCGCATCGCGGAGGCGCTGGACGACGAAAACCGGCGCGGTTGGGCCGACGTGCTTGTGCTCATCCGGGGCGGGGGCTCGCTTCAGGACCTGTGGGCCTTCAACGACGAACGCGTGGCAGATGCCGTGTACCGCTCCCGCATCCCGGTAGTGGCGGGCATCGGCCACGAAGTCGACACCTCCATCGCCGATATGGTCGCGGACCTGCGTGCCGCGACGCCAAGCCACGCCGCGCAGCTTCTCTGGCCGGAACGCCAGTGGTATGCGCAGCTCGTGGACGATCTGGAAGCGAACCTGCTGGAAGCCGCCGAGCGGCGCCTTTCCCAAGCCGATCAGCGGCTGGACACGCTTGGCAGGGCTCTGGCGTGGCTTTCGCCGGAACGCGGCCTTGCCAGGCTTGAGGAGCGGTTCGGCACCCTTGCCCGCCGGTTGGATTTCGCGCTGGAACAGAAGCTGGAACGGACTGATGCACGGCTGCGTTTTCTGGAAGCCGGAATGTCCCGCTACGCGGAGTCCCGTGTGCTGGATACGCGGCTGGAGCAAACGGCGGCCCTGACCCGCCGCCTGCGGCAGGCGCAAGCCCTGCGGCTTGAGCAGATCGGGGGACTGCTGGACACGGCCTCTTCCCGGCTGGAAGAGCGCTTTGCCCGGCAGTTCGAAGGGCTGGAGCGCCAGCTGGAACGCCACGATCTGCGGCTTCGCGGACTCGACCCCGAAGGGCCGCTGGAGCGGGGCTATGCCTATGCTTTTACGGCGGACGGCCATTTCGTCCGCAGCATTCGGGATGTGCAGCCCGGCGCATCCCTGACCGTCAAAATCCGCGACGGCGAAGCGGATACCCGCGTAACCGCCGTCCGCGCAACTGGAGAGTCCCATGATATCCCGTAAGTGCCGGATCGCGTTGCTGGCCGTGTGCCTGACGTTGCTTCTGTGCGGCGGCGCGCTGGCCGCATCGCTGACCATCCATGCCCCGGAGGAAGCCAAACAGGGTTCCGCCGTCAAGGTCCGCGTCGTCATTGACGAGCAGCTGCCCCAGCTCACCTTTACGTGGCTGGGCAAAAACATTGCCGCGCCCACGGTGGCGGACGGCGGGCACCGCATCGCCGAAGCCCTGCTCCCCGTGCCCGTCAACGCCGGCAAGGATCTGATCGTACAGGCCACCGCCGGGACGCTGACCGGAAAGGCCACCGTGAAAGTCCTCAAGGTGAAATGGCCCGAGCAGCAGATTTCGGTCAAGAAAACCTTCGTGAACCCACCCAAGGAAACCATGAAGCGCATCGACGCCGAACGCAAAAAATCCAGCGAGGCCATCAACCGCGTGACGCCGGAACGCTACTGGCGCGGCGAATTCCAGCGCCCCGTTCCCGGTGTGGTGACCAGCGCCTTCGGCGGCAGGCGGATGTTCAACGGCGAACTCCGCTCCTACCATCGCGGCGTCGATCTGCGCGGTGCGGAAGGCACGCCGATCAAGGCTGTGGCCGACGGCAAGGTGACCATCGCTCAGAACATGTATTTTGCGGGGAATACCGTCTACCTCGATCACGGGCAAGGCGTCGTCAGCTCCTATGCGCACATGTCCCGCCTCGATGTGAAACCGGGTGAGATGGTCAAGGCCGGACAGCAAATCGGCCTCGTGGGCGCGACCGGGCGCGTGACCGGCCCGCACCTGCATCTTGGGGTCAATATCCTCGGCGTCGCCGTCGATCCCCTTTCCCTTGTCCCCAAACAATAGGAGCCCGCATGGCCGCCAAGAAAACCCCGTCCTTCGAGGATCGGCTGCGCCGCCTTCAAGAAGTCGTCGCCGCGCTGGAAAACGGCGAACTTCCGCTTGAGGACAGCGTTCGCTTGTACAAGGAAGGGCTGACGCTCTCCCGCTCCTGCCGCGAGCAGTTGGAAAAAGCCCGCAACGAAGTCCGCCTTCTCACCGAGGAAGGTCTGGAGCCTTTTGACGAAAAGAAACTTGACGAGGAAGGGGAATAGGACCAGAGGAGGGAACTTTTTGTAAAAAAAGCTCCCTCCCGCCTCCCCCCGCAAAACTCCGGCCGATGGGGAGTCCGCGCAGCAGAAATGCCGCCGGGCGCAAACCGGACAACCATGAGGGTTGGCGAAAAAGATATAAGGCTCCGGCGAGCGGGGACAAACCGGAAGGTACTGACAAAAGGCCTTTGCTGTGTTCTTCTTTTTCCTCTTCCCGCGTGCCCGATCCCTGTCCCCGCTGCCCACAAAACCCTTGGAACCAGAGAACGGAAGACACTGGAAGCGATGCGGACGCTTTCATGCCGTCAGGATGATTTCCCGCCCGAGAAACCACATAAAGGACCCATTCATGAGCACCCCTTACGATTCCCAGCAGGTCAAGACGATCCTCGCCGAACGCGGCGCGCAGGTGGAGGCATATCTTCAGCACTGCCTCGACGCCATTCCCATGCAGGGACGACTCAAGGAAGCCATGTATTACAGCCTCCTCGCGGGCGGCAAGCGCCTCCGTCCGGTGCTGTGCCTGTCCACCGCCGCCCTGTTCGGCCTGAGCGCCGAAGCGGTGATGCCCTTCGCCGCCTCGCTGGAAATGATCCACACGTACTCCCTCATCCACGACGATCTGCCCGCGATGGATGATGACGATCTGCGCCGTGGCCGCCCCTCCTGCCACAAGGCCTTCGATGAAGCCACCGCCATCCTTGCGGGCGACGCCCTGCTGACCGACGCCTTCGGGTTTATGGCCTCCACCGTAAAGGATCTTCCCGCCGGGCGGGTGCTCGAGGCTCTGGCGTCCGTCTCCTCCGCCGCCGGTTCCGCGGGCATGGTCGGCGGACAGATCCTCGATATGGACTGCACCGGGAAAACGGACGTACCCCTGGAAACCCTGCAAACGCTCCATGCCCTCAAGACCGGAGCCATGTTCCGCGTGGCCTGCGTCAGCGGCGGCCTCCTCGCCGGAGCCTCGGAACCCGATATTGCCAGCCTGCGCGCCTACGGCGAAGCGCTCGGCGTCACCTTCCAGATCGTCGACGACATCCTTGATGAGACCGCCGATACCGCCACGCTCGGAAAGCCCGCCGGAAGCGATGCCGAAATGGGCAAGACCACATATCCTTCACTCATGGGGCTCGACCGCAGCCGCGAATTGGCGCAGGAGTTCGCCGAGAAAGCCGTCGACAGCCTGAGCGCCTTCTCCGGACAGGACGCCGCATTCCTCAAGGGGCTCGCGCTCATGTTGGTGACGCGCAACAAATAAAGCCACTGAAAAACCGATGGAGCGAAGCATCCCCGATCCCGCATCGGGGAGCGCCGCTCTCCGTAAGGTCCGTTTGCCAATTCGATAAGGCGGAGCTATACAGGGAGTTCCGCATACCACAAAGCAGGCGCCCCGCGCCCAAGCCCCGGCAACCTGCCCAGACCACAGGAACGCACTCTTCATGAACGAAACGGATAGTACCCTTCCTCCCCTTCTCGCCCGCATCACGCACCCTTCCATGGTGGCGGACCTGTCCCTCGCCGACAAGCAGATCCTGGCGACGGAACTGCGCCAGACCATTATCCGCACGGTTGCCGCCAACGGAGGGCATCTGGCCCCCTCGCTCGGCGTCGTCGAGCTGACGCTCGCGCTCCTTTCCGTATTCGACCCTGAGGAAGACAAGCTCGTCTGGGATGTGGGGCACCAGAGCTACGCATGGAAGCTGCTGACCGGAAGGTCGGAAAACTTCCATACCTTGCGCCAGCTTGGAGGCATCAGCGGTTTTCCGAAAATCGAAGAAAGCCCGTTTGATCATTTCGGCGTCGGACACTCCTCGACATCCGTTTCCGCGGCTCTCGGCATGGCGATGGCTCGGGATCTGGCGGGAAAGAAAAACCATGTGCTCGCGGTCATCGGAGACGGCTCCCTCACCGGAGGGCTGGCCTTTGAAGGACTGAACCAGGCGGGCGACATGGGCCGGCGCCTCATCGTGGTCCTGAACGACAACGAGATGTCGATCTCCCACAATGTCGGTGCGTTGTCCCTCTTCCTCAGCCGCAACATGGAACGCGGCTGGGCGCGCAGGGTACGCCGGGAAGTCAAGGACTGGCTCAAGTCCATCCCCGGCATTGGCGATGAAATGGCGGAATACGCCCATCGCACGCACCGCAGCCTCAAGACCGTATTCACGCCGGGTATGCTTTTCGAGGCCCTGCGCTTCAACTACATCGGTCCGGTGAACGGGCACAATATCGAGGAAGTGGAACGCCATCTGAGAATGGCGGCCTCCATCGACGATCAGCCGGTCCTGCTGCACGTGCTCACCCGCAAGGGGAAGGGGTACCCGCCCGCCGAGGCTCAGCCTTCCAAATTCCACGGGCTGGGCAAGTTCGACGTCGCCACAGGCCAGACGCAGCCCAAACCCGCCGGAGCTCCGCCGACCTATACAGACATTTTCGGCGAAACGCTTTGCCGGCTCGCCAAAGAGGACGACCGCATCGTGGCCGTGACCGCCGCCATGTCCAGCGGCACGGGAACGGGACATTTCAAATCACGTTTTCCCACCCGCTTCACGGACGTGGGCATCTGCGAACAGCACGCCGTCACCTTCGCGGCAGGCCTCGCCTCGCAAGGCTACCGTCCCTTTGTGGCGATCTACTCCACCTTCTCCCAGCGTGCCTATGACCAGATCATACACGATGTGTGCATTCAGAAGCTGCCCGTGACGCTTTGCCTTGACCGGGCGGGGCTGGTGGGCGAAGACGGCCCCACGCATCACGGGGCGTTCGATCTTTCGTTCCTCCGCCACATTCCGAACATCAAGATACTCGCTCCCCGCGACGAACCCGAACTGCAGGCCGCGTTGATCACGTCCCTGAACCTCGGTCAGCCGCTGGTTATCCGCTATCCCCGCGGCTCAGCTCCCGGCCGCCCCCTGCCCAACGCCGAACCGCTGATTTCCCTGCCGCCCCTTCCCCTCGGCGAAGGCGAACTGCTCCGCGAAGGTACGGACGCCGTGGTTATTGCGGTAGGAAGCATGGTGGTCGCGGCACAGAACGCCGCCGAAAGGCTTTTCACCGAAACGGGCCGCAGCGTGGCCGTATTCGACGCCCGCTGGATCAAGCCTCTGCCTGAAAAGCAGCTTCTCGATCTGGTAGCCCGTTTCGACCGCATACTGTTCGCCGAGGAAAACGCCCTTGCCGGAGGTTTTTCTTCCGCCGTGCTGGAACTCCTCGTCGACAACGGAACCCTGCGCGGGCAACGCATCAAGCGCATCGGCCTGCCCGACGCTTTTGTGGAGCACGGCACGCAAGCCCAGCTCCGCCACCGCCTTGGCCTTGATGACGAGGGCGTCTATTTGACATTGAAGGCGTTGATGGAAGAAAAATAGATATATTGGAGTGGAGAGGGGAGAAGGCTCCGTTCTTCAGAAGGGGTTCTTCCCCCCTCCCCCGGTCTTCATCAACACTCCGTCACCATCCGTCGTTATGCATACGCCGCCGGGGAATTGAAAAACCTTCCGGCTGCGGGAGGAGACGGCGGCTTCATCCAAGCGGAACAGCGTTTCGGACTGCGCCTGTCCGCGCCCGAAGCGGTGGAACAAACCGGCATATACGCGCAGGCGCGCCGCACGCGGCAACGAGACAAAGGCAGCACGCGGCAACAGGAGGCTGCCGTTTTCCTCCCGGAGCTGCGCGAACACCGGGGCAAGCACCTCGTCCCAATAGTGTTCGTCCTCACGGGCAAGCTCCCAAAGCGTGCGCGTGGAGCGGGAAAAAGAAGGGTTTTCAGCCTTCAACAGCGGAATGACATGATTGCGCATACGGTTGCGCCGGAAGGCATCGCTCCGGTTCGAGGCGTCTTCGATCCAGTCCACGCCGAGAGAGCGGAGAAAAGCCTCCAGCTCCGCCCGTGGCGTCCCAAGCAAAGGGCGCAGGAGACGCCGGGCCGGATCCACGGCCTTCATGCCGCCAAGTCCGGGCCAGCCGGAACCGCGCACAAGCCGCATCAGCACATCCTCACTCAAATCATCAAGATGATGGCCGGTAACAACCCACTCCGCGCGTTCAGACAGGAGCGCCGAATCAAAAAACGCGTACCGGGCACGCCGTCCCGCGTCTTCAAGGCCGATCCCTTCCGAACGCGCCAGCGCCTCCACATCCACGCGCCGCACCATGCAGGGCACGCCGAGCCGTTCCGCGAAGCGCCGCGCGGACTCCGCCTCCTCCCCGCTTTCCGGGCGAAGCCGATGATCGAGGTGCGCCAACACGAGGGATACGCCGAGGCAGCGCAGGATCACGGCCAGCGCCGTGGAATCCGCGCCGCCCGAAAAGGCCACGATGACATGGTGCGGAGATACGCCGCACTTCTCTTTCAGAAAACGCCCGACCGCCATGCACAACCGAGCCCCGGCGGGCGGTAAATCCTGCATCCGGCACGGAAGAGCGTCTTTCCTCTCTGTCATCGTCATTTTGCCTGCCACGTAACATTCCATCAAAACGGCTTCATCCCATACAACTGTCACTTATGAACCGGCTTTTGCTCGGAGCGTCCCCTGCCTGCGGTTCCTCCGGAGGAACCGCAGCGCGCAACAACGACCACTCCAGCCGTTGTTTCCACATGGCTCCTCTTCAAACAACCAGCCATCAAACTTTCCCGTCTTTTCGAACAGGGATTCGATAGGCATAAAAGTCTTTGCGGGAGGGGATGGGGGCGTGGGAAGGGGAGGGAGCTTTCTTTAGAAAGCTCCCTCCCCTTCCCCCACATCTTCAATCAATCTCTCGACTCAAGCCACAACAGACGTAGCCCTTCGAGGACAAGATCAGGACGGACGAGATCGAAGCAATCCACGACGCGGGCGACATCCGGGGCAAAGCCGCCGGTGGCGACGAACGCGACCGGCCCTTCGAGCGTCTTGGTCAGGCGCGCATACAGCCCCTCGGTCATGGACGCGAAGCCGAACAGGAAACCGTGGTTCAGGCTCGTCACCGTGCTCCGTCCTACAATGGGCACGTCCGCGTGCGCCGTCAACGCAATACGCGGAAGCTGCGCCGTGCGCGTAGCCAGCGCTCCGAGCGAGGACATGACGCCGGGGCAGATCAGGCCGCCAAGGTAAGCGTTTCCGGTAACGCAGTCGAAGTTCGTCGCCGTGCCGTAGTCCACGGACACCACGGAACGGACATCCGGCAGCAGGCGGCGTGCCCCGAAAGCCCCGACGAGACGGTCGGCCCCCACTTCATTGGGCCGCTCATAGCGGTTTTCCAGCGGAATGGGCAAATCCCGGTGCGCGAACCGGGGCGTCAGCTCAAGGAAACGTTCGCAGGCATGGGCCACCAGCGGGTTCATGCCGGGGACGACCGAACTGATCACGCACCCGTCGAGCGCCACATTGCCCGGCCCGGTCCCGGGCGTGCCGAATCCGGCATGACCGAGCAGATAGGCAAGCTGAAGGCCAAGCCCGTCGCCGCTCTGCTGGGTATCCGTAGGCAGCGTATAGGAGGCCACAAGCCCCTCTATGCCCGCTACGCCTATCTTCAGGGACGTATTGCCGATGTCGATGAGCAGCGCGTGCATGGCTACTTGTCCCATGTATGGGGGGCCGCTTCGCGCTTCCAGTCGGCAACGGCCTGCCGGACTTCCTCGGCCTTGGCCGGGTCGTCAAGTTTCTTGTAATGCTCGGCGAAGACATGCAGGTACGTCGCGCCGCGCGGCGAGAAAAGCCCCTTCACCCGGCACCACATCGGATCGAGCGCCTCCACGAAATCCTCGAGGATGGTGTTGGTGATGCTTTCCATAAAGGACTGGTGGTTGCGGTAGGCGAACATATACAGCTTGAAGCTCTTGGATTCCACACACTTCTGATCGGGGATGAACTCCACCACAATCGTGCCGAAGTCGGGCTGCCCTGTCACGGGGCACAGGGACGTATATTCGGGAAACGCCATGCTGACGACATACGGACGATGCGGGAAGCGATTGGGGAAGACTTCCAAAAGGCTGACGCTCGGGCCGCCTTCGGGCTGCGGAAGGCGACCGGTGCCGAGAACTGTAAGCTGAGCGGTCTGGTCGCCGCCGTTGGTCATGGTCATGCAAAAACTCCTTGGGGCCGGCCTGAACCGGCAAAGGCTACGGAAAACGCTCTCAAAAGCATTCCGCGCTTGTCTGTGAAAGTAAGGGAGGATACAACAGGCTGAACCGTCGCACAAGTGACGGCGGCCCCCGCGTATACGCGGCACATCGCATGGATTGGCTTCATTAGGAAATGGAGAGCAGCAGCCCTGTGCGCATACGCGGCCCATCGGATTCCGCTCCCTGAGCGTATACCCGCCCCGTGTCCCCAGAGAGCACTCAGCTCCTCGACCTCGACGCGGGAAGGGGTTCGCCCCTGCGTTCGCGGAGAGCCCACCTGATGCCGGAACCCTTCGGTTGGTTTTCAGGTTCGCCCCCGTCCACGGAGAATATGCCGCGATGGACGGCACGCCGCTGCGAATGCGCAGGTCCTTTTGTCCTCAGCCATCTTCATCCAACGCCCGTTGGCATCATACAGGAGGTTCCCGTGACCGAAACAATCTACACCCTCAGCCTGCACGCCTGCGCCGAAGGCGATATCCTGCCGCTTGCCTTCCTGCCCGCCACCGCCGCGCCCGCACCGTTTGCGGTTCACGGCATGGCGGCCCGCCCCCTTCCCGACGGCAACCGGGACTGGCGTGTGGGGACCTGCCTTTATGACGCTTCGGGCGTCGCCCGGCTCAAGGTCACGGGCCGGATGTTCCTGCCTCCCTCCAGCCTTGCCTTGGATGCTCCGCACACCCAGATATGTCCGCTGCTTGAGGCGCTCACGCCCATCGAGGCCGGAACGCGGACCTTGGCCGCACGCCGCGAACACTGGGCCCTGGCGTGGATTACCCTTTCCGACAAAGGAGCCGCCGGGCTGCGCGTAGACGAAAGCGGGCCGCTCATGGCCGCCGACACCCGCGCCAAACTCCCGCTCTGCCATGAACAAGGCTTTATGATCCCGGACGATCCGCAGACGCTGCGCTCCCTTGTCATGGAACTGGCGCTCGGTCAGGGATACGATCTCATCCTTACCAGCGGCGGCACAGGACTCGCCCCACGCGACACCACACCCGAGGCGCTGCTCCCGATCTTTGAGCGCCGCCTGCCGGGTTTCGAACAGGCGATGATGCAGGGCAGCCTCGCCAAGACGCCCACCGCCGCCATTTCCCGCGCCGTCGCCGGGACGCTCGGACGCACCATCGTCATTACCCTCCCCGGCAGCCGCAAAGCCGTTTCCGAAAACCTCGCCGCCATTCTTCCCGCCCTCGGCCATGCCCTTGAAAAACTGCATGGCGATCCCTCCGATTGCGGGAAACGAGCATAAGCCACGGCAAGTTGAATCATCCCAATATACAGGCAACAACGCATACCCGCTGTCAGACCAGCATATGTTGCTTTTGGCACCCCATACCAGTCTTCATCGGACAATCGGAGAAAGGAGAAAAGCAACATGCTGAGGCAGGCAACAGATGCGGATCTGAACCAGGTTGAAGAAGGGTATCAGAAACATTTTCTGCATGAGAAGGAACACGGAGCCTTCACTGTTTTTCAAGAGGGCGTGTATCCGACAAGAGCGGATGCGGCGAAAGCGCTGTCAAAGGGGGCATTGCATGTCTATGACGAGAATGGGGACATATTGGG
>ENA-UESL01001237-UESL01001237.1-human-gut-metagenome-genome-assembly--contig:-NODE-1237-length-11369-cov-4.572264_pt1 | contig 11369 bp, 10 predicted proteins | sample MGYA00243008_ERZ508009 | MGnify/ENA primary metagenome ERZ508009 (study PRJEB26167, sample SAMN06115396) | human gut metagenome | host: Homo sapiens | place: China:Guangxi | collected 2016-06-08...
TCTGATAAGGTAGATTTAAACGGAGCGTTCTGCACCGGCAACTGCGTCAACGGCGTTTGCGTAACCGTGGACGGAGAACTGTTCTCCTTAAAACCGGAAACTACCGATGACTTCTTTGCAAAGGAAATTTTAGGGAGGCTGTAAGTATGGCGATTATTGACTTTAAAGCAACGAAATGCCGTCACTGCTACAAGTGTGTGCGAAACTGCGAAGTCAAAGCCATCATGGTAAAGGACGGTCGTGCGGAGATTATGCCGGACAACTGTGTCTTATGCGGGCGCTGCCTGCAGATCTGCCCACAGTCGGCCAAGACCCTGGTCAGTGATTTAAGTATGGTCAAAGACATGATCGAGGCGGGGGAAAAGGTTGTTGTATCCCTTGCGCCCTCTTATATGGGTCTTTTGAAGTTTCACACCATCGGGCAGGTGCGCTGTGCGCTGATGCGGCTGGGATTTGCGGATGTACGTGAGACCTCCGAGGGAGCGGCCCTGGTGACAGCGGAGTACGCGAAGCTTCTTTCGGACGGAACCATGGAAAACATCATCAGCACCTGCTGCCCCAGTGTGAATGCACTGATTGAGAAATACTATCCGCAGCTGATTCCGTATCTGGCTCCGGTGGTTTCTCCGATGATCGCCCATGGGCGCATGATCAAACAGCAGATGGGAGCGGACACGAAGGTGGTCTTTGTGGGACCCTGCATCGCAAAAAAGCAGGAGGCCCAGGATCCGCGCCATGCGGACTGCATTGACGCGGTGTTAAATTTCAATGATATCAACCGCTGGCTGAATGAAGAGGACATCGTCATTGAGGACTGCGAAGATACTCCGTTTCCACAGATGGATCCGCGGGTGAACCGCCGCTATCCGGTGACCAGCGGCGTAATCAGTTCTGTGGTGGCCACGGAAGTAAAGCGGGACAGTTATCGGAAGTTCTATGTACATGGTGAGAGCAATTGCATCGACCTCTGCCAGAGTATGGTCCGCGGCGAGATTACGGGCTGTTTCATTGAGATGAACATGTGCTCCGGCGGCTGCATCAAAGGACCGACTGTCCATGACCGTTCCATTTCCCGGTTTAAAGTGAAACTGGATATGGAGGAGCAGATCAGCCGTGAGCCGGTTCCGGCAGAGGAGACCACTCCTGTCCTGGAGCAGGTATCACTGAACAAGGTATTTTTTGACCGTACCCCGCATGATCCCATTCCGTCTGAGGCGGAGATCCGTCAGATTCTTGCAAAGACCGGAAAAATCCGCCCGGACGATGAATTAAACTGCGGCGCCTGCGGATATCCGACCTGTCGTGAGAAAGCCATTGCGGTGTATCAGAGGAAGGCGGAACTTGACATGTGCATTCCGTTCATGTACGAGAAATCCAAGTCCTTCGCGAACCTGGTCATGGAGACTTCTCCGAATGTGGTCATGATCGTAGATGAAGATATGAAGCTTCTGGAGTATTCCGCGGTGGGCGAGAAGTATTTTGGCAAGACCCGGGCGGAGGCGCTGCAGATGTATCTGTACGAGTTCATTGACCCGGCAGATTTCCAGTGGGTCTTTGATACGCACCAGTCCCAGTTCTTTCACGGCTTTCAGGCCGCCATCCACGGCAATGATCTTATCGAATGTTTCTTTTTCCAAAAAGGAGCGGGCGAAAGCCAGATCCAGCTTTCCGCCCGTCATGATCAGACATCTTTTCATCTATTTTCTGCCTCTTCAAAGATTTTCAGGAATGCCTTTACGTTCGCTGCGGCATCATTCTTATAAACCGCGCTGCCTGCCACAAAGATATTGGCTCCTGCCTCCATCAGTTCCTTTACATTGCCAAGGCCTACGCCACCATCGACCTGGATATCCGTCTGTAAACCGCGCTCATTTAACATGGCACGCAGCTTTCTGATCTTGTCCACTGTATAGGGAATAAATTTCTGGCCGCCAAAGCCCGGGTTTACGGACATCAAAAGGATCATGTCCACCTGGTCCAGCACACGGGAAGGAGTCTCCACCGGGGTAGCCGGGTTTAAGGCCACGCCCACCTTCATACCAAGCTCTTTGATCTGGTTGATGGTACGGTCCAGATGGCGGCATGCCTCCTGGTGCACACAGAGCAGGTCCGCGCCGGCTGCCTTTAAATCTGCCGCGTAGCGTCCCGGCTCTTCCACCATCATGTGAACGTCAAGGACCTTGTCCGTACAGGAACGGACGCTCTGGATGACTGGCATGCCAAAGGAAATGCTTGGCACGAACATGCCGTCCATCACATCAATGTGAATATACTGGGCTCCTGCCTCTGATACGGTCTCGATCTCCTTTCTTAAATTTCCAAAGTCTGCTGCAAGAATGGATGGTGCTAAAATATACATGATGTGTTACTCCTTCATTGCCATGATTAGTATTTTCTGCGATTCTTCAGTTCCTGATATAACAGCCCATAGTTGTCATACCGGCTCTGGCTGATCTTTCCCGCTGCCAGCGCAGCTTTCACGCCGCACACCGGCTCTCCGATATGAACACAGTCCGCCTGGAAGCGGCATTCCGGCTCATAGGCTTCAAACTCCGGGAAATAATCCTTTAACTCCTGTGGCTCAATTTCTTCCAGATACATAGAAGAAAATCCCGGCGTATCCATGAGATACGTGCCCTCCTCCACACAGAACAGCTCCGCATGGCGGGTGGTATGCTTTCCACGCTTGATCTTTTCGCTGATGCTTCCGGTTTCCATAGCCGCCTCCGGCTGCAAAAGATTGGTCAGAGACGATTTGCCCACACCGGAGGGTCCTGCCAGGATTGTAGTTTTTCCGCGCAGGTAATCCCGCACGGCCTCCACACCGGATTTCTCATAGGTGCTCACAAACATGACCGGATAACCGGCCTGCTCGTATATATTACGGTACTCCCGCTGCTTTTCCTCCGTTTCCAGATCCGTCTTGTTAAAGCAGATGGTCACCGGAATATCCTGTGCCAGCATCATAATGAGAAAACGGTCCAGAAGATTGAAATTCGGATCCGGCTGCGTGATGGCGAAAACCACCAGCGCCTGATCCACATTGGCCGATGCCGGGCGCACCAGCACATTTGTCCGGGGAAGGATCTCGTCGATATTCCCCTCCAGCGCCTCCTCGTCCAGCACGGTAAACTTCACATTGTCTCCGACTACCGGTTTGATGCCCCGGTTTCGAAAAATACCTTTTGCCTTGCAGGCATACACCTTATCCTGTCCGTTATGGATGTAATAAAAGCCCGCGATTCCTTTAATGATTTTTCCTGTCATCTCTCTATTCCTTTTAATCCATCGGGAAAAATGTGAGCTGGTAGGTCTTGATGACCGCGCCGGAGTTCACATCCACGATTTCCAGGGTGCCCTGGTCCGTTCCATCCATGCTCTCGATGCTGGTGAAATTCACCGGAAGGAGCACATCTCCCTTGATGGTAGTAGACTGGGTCAGGATCTTATAATGCGGATTATCTGCCGTACCCTGATGCAGTCGGATCTGGATGGTGACGCTGGAGCTTCCGGCACCAGGACCGATCAGGCTGCTTAAGTCATACACCTGATTGATGGATGCCACGTAGCGCTGATGCTTCACCTCCGGGCCGCTGCTGACCACATAGTCGATCTTGCTGCCCTTTGCCAGCTGGGTTCCGGATGAAACGGACTGGCTGATGATGGAACCTTTCTCGACGGTATCACTGGATTCGGTAGAGGTATTTCCCGGCATGAGGTCATTCTCTGCCAGGAGCGCAATGGCCTCTTCCTCCGTTTTTCCCACCAGATACGGTGCCGGAACCTTGTCCACATGCGGGCCGCTGCTCACATACAGATATACGGTGCCGCCGTCTTCCACCAGTTCCGGCTCATAACGCATCACCGTACCTGCCTTGATCGTTTCATCCTCTTCTTCTACAACCTGGACCTTCAGGCCTTTGCTCTCCAGAAAGCTGACCGCCGTGGTTTCATCCAGTTCTGTAATACCAAGCTTACTTAAATCCAGCTTGTCTGTGCCGTTGCTGATAACAACATTCACCTGACCGCCCTTTAATACAATGGTTCCAGCTGCCGGATCCTGTTTTGCGACATGGCCCTTTTCCACATCATCAAAATACTCGTAGGTACGTTTCATCGTCAGAGAGCTGTCCTTTAGCGTACTCTCTGCCATATCCTCAGAAAGTCCCAAGACTAACGGCATAGACACCTCCGTGTCCTTTAAGATCAGTTCCCCGGTTTCCGTCTGGCTGCTCTCTGTCTGGGAATTACCAAGCATTCCGCCTCCGGCCCGAAAAAAAGCGCCAAGTTTGGAAAATACCACGATCAGCACGGCTACAACTACGATAGCCGCCACGATCCCGGCCCCGGCCAGAATCCGCTCAATATGGGGATTGGCCCGGTCCTCATCCTCGTCCCGGCTGCGGCGCTTTGCCGGTGCCTTGGACATTTCGGACGGTCTTTGCGGTCTTCTGCCGCGCTCCAGCTCCGGTGTTTCCGGAATAGTTTCCTCCCGGTACCCTTCCCAGGCCGCTTTGGCCTCCCGATCATAGGTTTCTTTTCGTTCCGGTTCCAGACGCTCCGTCCGGTGGAACTGTTTGATCTGGGAGAGCTGTTCACTGCTGATCTGAACTGTTTCTCCATTTAAGGCCCGCTCTTCCACATCCACAGAGCTGCTGCCTGCTTCCGATGGACGGATCAGCGCCGCGCGAAGATCCGTGATCACATCCTGGGCACTGCGGTAACGGCGCTCCGGCTTTTTCTCCATGCAGCGCAGAATGATCCGCTCCAGGCTCACCGGAATCTCCGGATTGTAAACGCTCGGCGGCACCACCACATCCTCCAGATGAGCCAGGGCGATGGCAACGGTGTTGTCCCCCTCAAAAGGCACACGCCCGGTTACCATCTCATACATGGTTACTCCGAGAGAATAAATGTCGCTTCGCTCGTCGCTAAAGCCGCCTCTGGCCTGCTCCGGCGAGATATAATGTACAGAGCCCATGGCAGAGGAAGTCATGGTCTGGGCCGATACTGCCCTCGCAATGCCAAAATCCGCCACTTTCACCTTGCCATCTTTGGAAATGATCATGTTCTGCGGCTTAATGTCGCGGTGAATGATATGCTGTTCATGCGCCGCCGCAATTCCCTGGGCCACCTGAATGGCAATGCCGATGGTTTCCTTAACCTCCAGCCGCCCTTTCTTCTGAATATAGCTTTTCAGGGTAATGCCCTCGATCAGTTCCATGACTATGTAATGGAGTTTTCCCTCATCGATAACGTCGTAAACACTGACAATATTCGGATGGGACAGTCCGGCTGCAGACTGAGCCTCCATCTTAAACTTGCTGACAAAATTGCTGTCATTGCAGAATTCTTCCTTCAGGACCTTGATGGCCACCAGGCGGTTCAGCTTATGGCATTTTGCTTTATATACCACAGACATGCCGCCGGAGCCGATCTGCTCTAATATTTCATAACGGTCCTGCAAAAATGTTCCGGGTCTCAGTATCATAAGCTCACCTCACTTATCTGCGGTTCAACCAGAACAACGGAAATGTTATCCTGACCGCCGCTGCGGTTTGCTGCATCCACCAGAGCTTTTGCCCGGGCTTCTACTCCGTCCTCGGAACGGATGATGTATTCCATTTCCAGTTCGTCTACCATGTTGCTTAAACCGTCCGAACACATGAGGATCTGATCTCCGCTCTTTAATTTCAGCGCAAACAGATCGGTATCGACATCCTCGCTGACACCTACCGCTCTGGTAATGATATTTTTCTTTTCCATGTAGTCCCGGCTGCCCCGCTTTAGCTTACCCATGGCAACCAGTTCTTCCACATAAGAATGATCCTTCGTAATCTGCTCAAGGGCTCCACGCAGCAGATAAAGACGGCTGTCCCCGATATTCGCCACGTAAAGTACGTTTCCCCGGATGGTGGCTAACACCAGCGTGCTGCCGGTTCCATTAAGTTCCGGATTCGTGCTGGCCTGCTCGTAAAGCTCCCGGTTCACTTTTCGGATTCCTTCCTTTAAGATGCCATGAACATCCCGGTCCGGATACGGAGTTTCAAAGAACCTCACCAGGTTCTCCACCACGAAACGGGAAGCGAAATCTCCCGCCTGGTGTCCTCCCATGCCGTCCGCCACAATAAACAGGTTTTCCAGGGATCCGATGGGCTTTTTGCTGGCATAAATAAAATCCTGGTTCATGCTCCGCTTCTGTCCGGTGTCTGTCAGTGCGCATGCCTCCATGATCAGATTCCCCCTTTCCCTTCCTCTTCCAGGAAACTCTTTCTAAGCTGTCCGCAGGCACCGTTGATGTCGCGGCCCATCTCCCGGCGGACCGTCACGTTGATGCCATTTTTTTCCAGATAAGCCTGAAATGCCTCAATGGCCTTCCGGTCTGACTGACGGTAATCCCGCTCCTTGATCGGATTGACCGGGATCAGGTTCACATGGCCATGCATGCCTTTGATCAGGGTTGTAAGTGCCTTTGCCTCTTCCAGATTATCGTTCACGCCGCTCACCAGGCTGTACTCAAAGGTCAGCCGCCGTCCGGTCTTCTCAAAATAAGTCTGGCAGGCCGGCAGAATCTCTTTTAAGCTGTAACGATTCGCGATCGGCATGAGGGTCCTTCGAACCTCATCATTTGGCGCATGGAGAGACAGCGCCAGTGTGATCTGGATGTTCTCCTCTGCCAGCCTCAAAATATTCGGCACAATGCCGCAGGTAGACAGCGTGATATTTCTCTGACTGATGTTCAGGCCATTTTCATCGGTAATTATACGCAGGAAACGGATCACATTGTCGTAATTGTCAAGCGGCTCTCCAGAACCCATGATGACAATGTTGGATACCCGTTCCCCCGTCAAAGTCTGGATCCGGTAAATCTGGTCCAGCATCTCCGCCGGTGTCAGGTTGCGCTCCAGTCCGTCCAGGGTGGACGCACAGAAACGGCAGCCCATGCGGCAGCCCACCTGCGAGGAAATACAGACACTGTTTCCGTGATGGTACTGCATCCACACACTCTCAATCACATTGCCGTCTGCCAAGCGGAACAGATATTTCCGGGTGCCGTCGATCTGGGATATCTTCACATCTGCCGGGTACAGCGCCGTGAGGACAAACTGCTCTTTCAACTTTTCGCGAAGCGGCTTGGAGAGATTGCTCATCTCATCAAAATCTGCCACCAGCTTCTGATGAAGCCACTGGTAAATCTGCTTTGCCCGGAAGGGCTTATCTCCCATCTGGCGGATGGCCTCAGTCAGTTCCTCCAGAGTCAGGGATTTGATGTCTTGCTTTTCCATAATCGTAACTTCTACTCCTTTCTCCGGAATGCGGAGATAAAGAACCCATCACATGGGTATCTGCCCGGCAGAAGCTGGACATAACCATCTTTCATGGTTTCTTCTGCCACCTGACTGCCGAACGCCCCCTCAATGCTCACCGGCTCAAATGGAAGTGTTTCCAGAATCCAGTTTCTCTGGTCTTCATTTTCCAGATGATCGATGGTACAGGTGCTGTAAATGAGCTTTCCTCCTGGCTTTACATAGTTCCAGACCACAGACAGAATGTCCTTCTGGAGCTCTGCCAGATCTTCTAAATCTTCTTTTGTCACCTGATACTTGATATCCGGCTTCTTGCCAATGATGCCAAGACCGGAGCACGGAAGATCCGCAATGACGATATCCGCCTGTTTTTCCCAGGACGGATCTTTTTCCAGCGCATCCCACACCTCTGCCCGGATATTGGTAAATCCGGTCCGGCGGATGTTATCCTCCACCAGCAGGATCTTATTTTCTGTTAAGTCCCGGACAACGACCTGTCCGGTGCCAGCAAGCTTATCCGCAATGTGCAGGCTCTTTCCGCCCGGGGCGCCGCACACATCCAGAACCACATCTCCCGGCTTCGGATCTGCCGCCTCCCCCACAAAGGAGGAGCTTACATCCTGAACCGTGATCCAGCCATTCCGGAATGCCGAAACGGCATCCAGATAATCATAGCCAGAAAGAAGAAGGGCATGGTCGGCCAGCGGATTTTTCTGTACCGTGACATGATCCTGTTCCAGACTGTGAAGAATCTCTTCCATGGAAGCCCGGTCCAGATTGCAGCGCACAGAAGTAGGTCGCTCCTCTAGGAAAGCCTGCAGCATACGCTCTACTGTCTCTGCCGGATATTGCTGTTTCCAGAGTTCGATGATCCAGTCCGGCATGGAATATTTCCGGGACCAGTCGGTGAACACAAAGGTTTCTTTTTCTCTGGAAATGGTGCGAAGCACTCCGTTTACAAAGCCTTTCAGGCCGTGGAACTTCCGTTTTACCGCAAGCTTCACAGCCTCATCACATACCGCGCTGTCCGGGATCCGGTCCATCTTTAAGATCTGGTATACAGACATCCGAAGAATGGTACGGATCACCGGCTTCATTTTCTTTACTTTTGTTTTAGAACACTGGTCAATCACCGCATCGATGGTCAGAAGATACTCAAGGGTTCCTTCCGCGACTCTTGTAATAAACGCACGGTTCTGCTTTTCCAGATACTGATGCTTATCCAGTGCTTTTTTTAATACCACATGGCTGTAACCGCCATATTCCAGAATTTCCAGAAGGATATCCAGGATCAGTTCCCGCTCTTTGGTCGGGCCGTTCTGCTTAGTCATTTCGTCTGCGTCCTCCAAACAGGATGATCAGCCGCGCAAGCTGTAAAATGGAAGCGGCCGCTGCTGCCACATAGGTCAGGGCTGCTGCCCCCAGCACCTTTCTGGTGCCATCCACCTCATCTCCCTGAAGAATGCCAAGACTATCTACCAGATGCACCGCACGGGAGGAAGCATTGAACTCTACCGGCAGGGTGATGATCTGGAATAACACAGCCAGCACAAACATCCAGATGCCAATCTCAATGAACGGAGTCAGTCCGATAAAAAAGCCCAGGATGATGAGGGGCAGGGAAATTTTGCTTCCAAAGTTTGCGATCGGCACAAACGCAGAGCGCAGGCGAAGAGGCGCGTAGCCTACATTATCCTGAATGGCATGCCCGCACTCATGAGCCGCCACACCCACTGCCGCAATGGAAGTGCTTCCATAAACAGACTCCGATAAGTTTACGGTTTTGGTCCGCGGGTCATAGTGGTCCGTGAGCTGTCCCCGCACAGGCTGGACAGTCACATCGTAAATGCCCTGGGACTGTAAAAGGCGTTTTGCCGCTTCCGCGCCGGTCATCCCGGTCATGCTGCGCACGCGGGAATAGCGCTGGAATGTACTGTTCACTTTGGAGGATGCCCACAGAGATAACAGGGCACCGATATATACAAGGATCATTGTCGGATCAAACAGGCTGTAACCAAGCCCGTAATAACCATAGCCACCGTACATGACTACTCACTCCTTTCCATGATGCAGCCGGACTCTACCTGGTATCCCCTGAGGAATGCCGCGGTATCCATCCGCTTCTTTCCTTCTAACTGAAGGCTGGTGACGCATAATACGCCGTTTCCGGTCTGGATCTTTAAGCCCTCATCGCTGGCGCTGATGACACTGCCGCAGGGAGCTTTTGTTTCCGGGTCCGGAAGCACCTTTGCCTCCCAGATTTTTAACATTTTACCATTCCATCTGGTGAATGCGCTGTGCCACGGGTTTAAACCGCGCACCAGACGTTCAATGGAAAACGCGTCCATGGTCCAGTCAATGTCACCCATGGATTTGGAAATTTTCTTTACATAGGTTGCCTGGGCGTGATCCTGCGGCTGCGGGGTGATTTCTCCCTTTTCCAGCTTGCTTAAGGTCGAAAGGATCAGGTCTCCACCCAGAAGGCTTAACCGGTCAAACAGGCTTCCGCCGGTCTCATCCGGATTCAGTTTTATCACAGTTTTCTCCAGCATATCGCCTGTATCCATCTCCACATCCATCATCATGGTGGTAATGCCGGTCTCTTCATCGCCGTTGATGACAGCCCACTGGATCGGGGCTGCGCCGCGGTACTTTGGAAGCAGGGACGCGTGGATGTTCACACATCCGTATTTTGGCAGGTCTAACAGACTCTTTGGAAGGATCTGGCCAAAGGCAATGACCACCATAGCGTCTGGTTTTAACGTGCGCATCTCCTCCACAAAGGCTTCATCCCTTGCGCGCACCAGCTGATAAACCGGAATATTGTGCTTTAAGGCACACTCTTTGACCGGAGACATATGGATCTCCTTGCCCCGTCCCTTAGGCTTATCCGGCTGAGTGACTACTGCAGCGACCTCATGCTCCGAAGCCACCAGGGCTTCTAATGTCGGCACCGAAAAATCCGGTGTTCCCATAAATATGATTCTCATAGGCTTATTCTTCCTCCGGTTCTGCTGTGGTATCCATCAGTTCGCCCTCTACTAAGTCTACATAGAGCTGGCCGTGAAGATGCGCGCACTCATGACAGATGCAGCGGGCTAACAGCTCCTCGCCCTCTAACTCAAACTGCTCCATATTTTCATCGTAAGCCCGGACAACCACGTGATTCGGGCGGGTTACCATGCCGGCCTTTCCCGGTACACTAAGGCAGCCCTCCTGTCCGGTCTGGCTTCCGCTCTGCTCAATAATTTCCGGATTGATGAGCACATACTGGTTGCCGTCATCTACATCCATGACCACGATCTGCTTTAATACGCCCACCTGCGGTGCTGCCAGGCCCACGCCGTTTGCCTCATACATGGTCTCAAACATGTCTTCGATCAGCTCCGCGATACGCGGGGTGATCTCCTTGACCGGTTTGCATTCCTTTCTTAAAATATCATCTCCAATGGTTCTTACCTGTCTGATTGCCATTATTCTTCGTCCTTTCTGTATCGCATTTATATGAAATCACACTGGAGCGTCAGCTTTTTGCAGCTTTCTGTCTCGTCCCAGCGCATTTTGACATACTTCTGGATTTTTATTAGTATATCATAGTTTTCATGTTTCATATATAAAATTTTTCTGTAGATATCGTGAACTTTATATACCGGTGCCGGAACCGGTCCAATGATCTCGGCTGCTTCCCCGAAATGTTTCTGCACGGATCCCGCGATGGCATCCATGATCCGGCTCATAAGCTCCTCATTTTCTCCTGCCACCTGCATGCACAGCATATGGCAGGCCGGAGGATAATGCATCAGCCTCCGGTACCCCATCTCCTGACGGTAAAAGGCCCCATACTCCTGGGCCGCCGCTGTCTGGATGCTATAATGCTCCGGCATATAGGTCTGGATCAGCGCTGTCCCTGCCTGTCTCCCGCGGCCCGCACGGCCTGCTGCCTGAACCAGAAGCTCAAACGTCCGCTCCGCTGCCGCAAAATCCGGCGCATACAGCGACACATCTGCCGCCAGCACGCCCACCAGGGTCACTCCCGGAAAATCATGACCTTTTACAATCATC
>ENA-UESL01001242-UESL01001242.1-human-gut-metagenome-genome-assembly--contig:-NODE-1242-length-11351-cov-21.564839_pt1 | contig 11351 bp, 9 predicted proteins | sample MGYA00243008_ERZ508009 | MGnify/ENA primary metagenome ERZ508009 (study PRJEB26167, sample SAMN06115396) | human gut metagenome | host: Homo sapiens | place: China:Guangxi | collected 2016-06-08...
ATTGTTATAACTTTCAAGCCGGTGTTGATGTTGTTGTAGATTCACCTTGCGTTGTTGACGGTTCACTTGGTGTCGGTGTTGTTGACACTGCTTGAACTGTAAAGTTCGTTATCGCAGTTCCCTCTTCCGAAACAATACTGATACTGTGCGTTCCAACAGCCAAAGTATTCAGATACTCCGGTTTGAAAGTTATAACAATACTTCCTTCTGTTGCCGTATAGCAATCTGCACTGATTTCCTTATTATCTACCAAAACTTTTTTAAAGCTTGTAAATGTATTACTTGAATGGAAATATACTGTGTTCTGACTTCCCTGAACATAACTGCTATTTGCTCCATCCGTGATTGTTGGCGCATAATGTTTAAATGTTGTGCCTATTTCGTCAATATATCCTTCTGGTTTTTAATGCTTTGCCGTATGACAATCTCGGGACATACCATTGTTTACTATGCGAATGAACACTCTCTACCGACACCCCATCCTTGTTTTTAGGATGGAGGGCGTGCTGGATGTAACTCCTACATTGTGACACTGTGTGCCAGTGTCAGTTGGTTGACCATTATACAATGAAGCATCAGTCTTGACAGACTGCAAATCCTTTTCTTCCACTGCTATCATTAGAGATTACTCTTGCAAAAAGACTTTTCTTGGAAAGAATTGTCATTTTTTGACTACAAAGGTATAAAAATAATTGCAGACACTCGCATAAATAGACGAAAATCTGCAATTTGATGATGTAAAAAAAGGAGTTTGGGCTCAATTGGGGAACAAAAACTGACTTATTTTGCTAACTAATGTCGTTTTATTGCTGTTCGTTTATTGAAATTTTTGTCTTTATCCCTCCAAGGCAATTCAGATGCAGAACCTCCGCCACCAGTGCCTACATGAGGTTGAGCAGTCCCTCCTGCAGCCAGTTCAATAGCAGCGCTAAGTAAATTGGCTTGTATCTCGCTGACTTGCTCGGCGGCACTGAAACAGGCGTTTACGAACTCGTGTTCTGTCAGTTCCCCATTGCTGAAGGCATGCAATTGCTTGTCGCTGTCGCTGAGGTAGGTAACGGCGGTATGCTCAATCTCCTTAACCTTTGTCCAGATTTTCAGGGTGACGGTATAAGGGTTGTTGCCAAGGAACTGATGACCGATGAGTTCCGCTCCTGATGATAGCCGGTACCGTTGTGGATTAACCTTGCGATCAAGTTCGTCAATTCTATTCTTCTGCCTTTCAATGACAGTCTCCTTCTCGACAGACTTCTGCTCTGCGATTTCCGCACGTCTGATGGCAGCATCGATTTCTTTCTGATAGCCATTTCTCAGTTTGGCGATGTCTGACTCATGCTTCTGATTCATGACTATTTTCTCCGCCTCAAGTTTCGCTATTTTGGCTTGCAGTTTCTTAATTTCCTCATCCTTTGCAGACAGTTCCTTTTTCGCTTTGGCAAGGTCGCCTTTTCCGAACAAGGCGAGGATGGTGTTCTTGCCCTCCTTGGTTTTCTCTACCTCATCCTGCAACTTGGCGATGTCTTCCTCATACTGCCGCATTTGCTGCTTATAGTGGGTGGATGTAGCAACATGTTTGGCGGTAGAGCCAATTATACCACGCTTCAACCCGAATTGTTTCATGGCAACAGCATATGTGTCCTGATATTCACGAAGTCTGGCACGCTTGAGCACGTCATCGGCAGACAACCGTGGCCCGGACTTTGTGTTATATTTCTGCTCTCCTTCCCGTTCCCTTCGCTGCCTCTCTGAGGTGACGATAGGGACTATGGTCGCATGCAGGTGGGGAGTCTTCTCATCCATGTGCAACACACAGGACACGACATTCTCTTTACCAAAAGTCTCGTGCAACCATCTGAGGTTGGCCTCAGTCCACTTGTCCAACCGACCTTCATCCAGTATCTTCATCATCTGCTCGTGCGTCCCCGTCAGAATGATTCGGATAGCCTTGCACTGGTTCTTCGCCACCTTGCGTGACAGTCCGGCATGTTCTATTCTGTACTGTATGGCTTCAGTTCTGTTCCTTACACCATCGGAAAATGATACCAATTCCCTGTTTAGATGCGTGCGGCTACGGTCAGCATTGTTCGGCACATACGTCTTGCCATTGGCATCCTTTCTTTCAATGTGACACGACATTCCGCTGTCGCTGCCACTGCCACGCTGGAGGTGGCAAACTGCGTATTGTTCTTTCATCTTTCCAATTGTTTTTGTTGGTGATACATTGTTGTCCGTAGGGTTTATAAAATGCCGTCTTGCCGTTGTGGATGCTGCCGTCAATCCACTTATGGGGCTTTTTTGCGCTGCCACTCGCAGAGGGAAAGAGACGAAAATGCCCTAATAAGCTACGGCATTTTATAAAATCCCTTTTTCCAAGACAGCAAGCTGTCCCGTTACGGCTCCTCCACGAGTTCCAGGCCAAACTCGTCAATCAATGTCTGCAAGACGGGGTTACGGTCAATCATCCGTTGAAGTATCATCTGAGGGGTGTCCTCCATCATAAGGAAGTCCGCAATGTCCAATCCTCTGGCACGTTGTTCATCGGTTGCCATATCTTCCAGTACCGTACTGACCGATACGAACCGGCAGACATTAGCAAGCATGGAAGTCTTCTGCTGCCACTGCTCCATTGCGCCAAGGTCAGGCATCAGCACCACATCCCGATGCGCCAGTACACGAACGGCCTTTTCGTTGAAACATCCGTTCTTTCCTCCAGTCGCCAGCCACAAGCCGTCCGGCATGAAGTGGGCTGCGATGAGTGCCGTCTTCTCGCTTTCCACAATGAAAACTGTCTTGTTGAGATAGCGATCAAGAAGGTGCTCGCCAAAGAAACACTGACACAAGTTGAAGTCGGGCAAACGCAGCTCGGTATGCACCCAGCATATATGCGGATGTGGAACTTTCTGCCGATGCCCAGTCTTCGCATCATATCCCATAATCTTACCTGCGTGTACCTGTCCGTTGGAATCCATCTGCCAGAATACTGCTGAACCGTTCCATTTCCTGGAAGTCCCGACCCGGTAAAGTTTGAAGAGCCTTTCGGTATTGCTTCTGCCAATCGTGTCGGACAGGAATGTGTACAACGGGTTGATGTCATAGTGTGACAGTGAACGCTGCATGACAGCCGAATCTATAAAAGACGGAGGACTGACTGGCTTCTTTGGAGTTACGGCTTGCGGTTTCCACTCCTGCCTGAATGAATCCAATTCATCGGGATGTTCCCGAAAGAAATCCTTTGGTGTGTAGTGATAGCCACAACTGTTTTCGTGGTCGCATTTGCCGACATGTGGAGGAAAGGTTATCTCTCCCGACTCATCGATATAACGAGTAAAACAAGCCTTGCGCTTGCATTCGGGACACGCTACCTTGCTGCCCCGATGATATTTTTCAAGATGAAATCTGTAGTTGTCCATGATAATTTCTGAAATGGATTTGCAGTAATTTCAGTTTTCAGTCCTTTCAGTTTTGCAGGAATTGGCAATTTGCTCCTTAACGAAACTGAAAAACTGAACATTCTGAAAGCTGCAAACAGGGGTTATACATTGCAGTTTCTATTCTCGGCTGTGAATGATACCTTTTCATAGACTCCCTGCCTGACCTTGTGGATGAGCCTATTCTTTGCAAGTTCTTTAAGATAGTTCATCACCGTGCGCTCCGTCACTTTTAGCTGTCTTCCTGCATCAAGGGCTTCAGCTGTGGTAAAAGAATTTTTCAGCAAGGAGAGCAATTCCAGCGACGGCTCGTCACAGGTATCGTTTGCCACATATTCGCGTATGCGCCTGTAAGAAGCTTCGAAATAGTCATTCAGTCGGATAGCGCCTTCGATGGCGGTCGTTGTCACGAATTGCAGATAGCTCTCGCCGCATGCATAAGACAGGACTTGGAGAACCAGTGCCAGACGCGCCACCTGTACCGGACTTTTCATGGGGCGCGATTCCACAAGAGCTTCATCCCTGATGGCATTGATGCGTTCGATCGTATTGTTGTGCCAGTTGAAGAAAACCCTTTTCGCTTCCGCTTCCATGCCTATCAGATGAGGGATATTCTCTTCATCATTCTCTTCATAGTCAAGGGAGAATACCTTTTCCATGATTGCCTCCCATGTCCTCCATGCAGATGCCGGATTGCTCCCGGTATCCTCCTCTTCGCTTTCCGTCCACCGTGGCACCAGATACGACTTGGGCATCACGAACAGGATGCGGTCAAGCAGCCCGTTATCCTCGTATCCCTTTTTGAGCAGCTCATGCACACGTCTGGTCTGTGTCGTGCCGACCATGTTGATGCAGGGATTCTCTATGTGTATGGGAATGGGATTGCTGACACGGGTCACATCTATGGCACTGTTGCTCCATGCGGACAGAAGCTGCTCTATCAACTGCCCGTTGTTGTAGCGATTGGCGGAATTGAACATGCCCATAATCTCGTCCGCAAGTATGGTTATGCCACGGGGACAGTTGTGATGGGCAAGCATCAAGGCTTCCGGTGTGAAATCGGACACGATGGCTCTTCTCAATACAGGTCTGTCCATATCGTTGTTGCCCTTGTTCTCTTTCATTGTATTCTGGTAGGCGGCCATTTCACCCTTGAATTTCTCCAGTGCCCGGCAATCCCTTTTGCGGAGCGGACGGAATACGGCTTCAAGCGGCGGTGTCTTGCCGAGTCCCGGCCGCCCCACCATGATGATATAAAGGGCGGCATTGGTTGTCCATTGTCCCTTCACACGGATATTGTAGGTATTGCCCAACGCGGAAGCTGTAGCCGACAGCATGGCTGCGGCAAGATACTCCACCTTGAAATTCTCATGTCGCACCATGCCAAGGATAACGTACCGGACTTTGGCAGGGAAAACGTCAATCGGGAAATCCGATTCCGCAATGCCCTGCGCCTGCGCCATCACCTTGTTGCATATATCCAGTTGTCTGATACCCATAATCACTTCTCCTTTCGTTTGCAATAGGATGTCACACTTTCCGACTTGCCTCCGGTCTGTACCCTGCGGATGTCGGATTTGGCATACATGTTCTTGTTGCCGACTTTGACGGGAACGAGATAGCCACGCTTCGCCCACAGGTTGAGCGTGCCTTCGCAGACGTTCAGCAACTCGCGGACTTGTTTTGTATTCAGGTATGTCTCTTCCGCTTCACGCTGCATCGCAGCCTTCTGTTCTTCCTGCTGCGCCACAATAGTACGCTGGATGATTGATTCGGCAAACATCTTGAGGTCTGTGGGAGTTACCTCCAGTTTCACGTTGGCTCCCATATCGACCAGACTTTCTATGGTAATCATAAAATCTTTTGTTTAGGAATTTACAATGACCATCTGCATGTTCCCTGATGCCCCGCTTCCGATGGCTTATAAAAGTGAAGCACCGCCAAACCCTCGGGAAAGGATTGACGGCGCAAAGGTATAGGTGAATTAAAAGTGATTGAAATAAAACGAGTTGGCATATTTGTCATGACAAAAAAGACAATTATGACAACACTAAAATGGGCTTATTTTACTTCATTTCCTGTGGATTGGAGCTATCTATTAACGGCTTCGGTAAGTTCGGCTTTAAGCTCAGAAAGTAATGTCTGACAGGAATCACCATTTAGCATTACGCACATTCTGTTCACTCCGTTTTTCATAACGTGCTGCGTTGTAGTCAACAGATGGATAGCCTGACGATAGGAACTTTCGCTCTTAATTCCACCCACGCCATCAAATTGAATGATGAGCGCAGTTGCATACTCTTTCGCACTACCTATGTCTGTTAGCAGTCCAAGTTCATTCAAGGCATAGTAGGTTAAAGCCTGTTCCGCTGCCGTATCATATTTTGAGATGAATTTTCGGATAATATCAATGACAATGTCTTTATTGGCACAGTTGAGATAATTTACAAGGGGCATTTCCTTTGCTTTCTGCCGACCTCTTGATTTTGGGGCATCGTTTATTGGCATGTCGCCAAAGTATTCTGTGCTAGCTTGTTTTGTCGTGTGCTGTTGCTGCTGTTCAGGTTCGTCTGTCATATCGTTGGTTACATTCTCATTTGTTGCGGATTGCAACGCCCATTCACCAATGGTTCCATTTTCAATGGCTCTGTTCATGGAAAAGTATTTGTCCCAGTCAGCCTGGGTTCGGAAGCCGTTCTTGATGGATACCTGTATTATCCGTTCGGCTACCCAAGAACAACTCTGCCTGTCCATTCTGTCCGCTTTAGGATTGGCTGATTGTTTACTGACCATACCGACCATTGCCTCAAAACTCTTTCCGTAATACAGCCAGCTTAGTACGAGCGGGGCGGAAAGGATAATTCCATGTCTTTTGGACTTGCTTCTAAAAAAGGATTTGACCTTGCTCCAAACGGACGATGAAATTCCGTCAGATGAATTATTCTCTTCCCTCTGCTTTTGGAATGCTTCCACAATCTGCTCAGGGACGGATTCCTCACTGAACAGCAGGTTTATATTGTCAAAATCTTCCACACTGTCATCGCCCCAGCACAATTCCCATTCTATCTTGACCTTTGGCAGTTGTTTGAAGATGGCACGACAGATAGCAAGATATTGCCTCTCGTCCCCGTTTGTCATCAGACGCGCGAAGCGGTTGTATTCTTCCCTGTGGCTGTTCTTCCACCGGAAAATGTCAGCCTTGAACTGGTCGTATGTCAATCGGGATTCAGTCATAGTGTTATCTGCAAGTAGTTGATTAATGGAACATAGGGAAAGAATAAAATACAGCGGGCAGGCGATTCTAATCCAGCAAGTTTACCAGTTCTTTCTTGATTTCGTCATCGATATGCCTGTAACGGGCAAAGGCGCGGCTTCCTTCCGAATGCCCCGACATGGAGGCAATCAGGTTCGGGTCTTTGACCTGCTTGTAGAGGTTGCCGATAAAGGTCTTCCGTGCCGTGTGGGTGGTCGCCACTTCATATAAAGGTTTTGCCACATCCTCGCGTGTCTTCGGGTCAAGGACTCTCACCATGCGGTCAATGCCCACATACTTGAGAATCTCCTTTATCTTCTTGTTATAGCCGAAGTGCGAGAACCGGGGAAGTAATGCGCCTTCCAAGTCCTTATATCTCTCCAATATGTCTAACGCCTTTTGGTTAAGCGGAACTCTGACTGTGTTGGCATGTTCCAGCTTGGTCTTTTGCGGAATGTATTCCACACAACCGTCCACGATGTTTGCCTTGGTCAGTCTGTTCAAGTCACTTACACGGCAACCTATCAGACACTGGAACATGAATATGTCCCGATATACGGAATAGGTTGCCCCCATGCCGCTCAGGTCGGCATAATAGACCTTGTCCCTTTCTTCGAGAGTAAGGTAAAACGGATCGCCATACATGGGCTGGGCTATCTGGTACTGGTCAAAAGGGTTGTTTCTTGTCAGCCCCCGTTTGATGCACCATTTGATGACGGTGCGGATGCGGTAGAGTGTCCCCGACATGCTGTTCTCGGAGCGTTGCTGGGCTACATCACGGGGCAGCTCGTCTTTATAGAATACGGGATACATTTCCACATACCTGTACTCTTCCTGCATCCACAACTTGAAATCACGGATGTCGTCAGCGGTAATGGAATCTATACAAAGGTGGAAGCCCCGCTGGTGCATGACCTCTTGATGGAAACGCTCGTAACGCAGTACCTTTTTCAGATTGTCGCGGTGATGCTTCCAGCTTTCTGCGGCAAGGGGTGTCTCGTCCATGTACTTCTGTATCTGGTAAGATAGCAGATACTCGTCTGCCGGATTGCCGCCACGGAAGTTGATATTGGGATGATGGTATTCCTCTATCAGCCCTTTCAACCAGCTGCCGTCCACTCCACGATGGTATTTCTCGGCAATAAGGTGCGTAATGTTTTGGATGTCTTTTTCAAATCCCATCCGTTTTTCCTCCGACACCAGTGCGACACGGGGCTTGTACCCCTGCCGTTCCGCACTCCAGTGGTTGGGATTGATGGAGAGTTCGCTTGCTGCCTTGATGTCAACGCCTCCCACGTCACGGACTCTGAAATAGACTCGTGCCTGGTCAGTGACATTATTCTTGGCGGCAGTCTTTCTTATAAATGCGGTAACTTTCATGTATATGTCCTCCTTAGTTTATCATATCCACAAGTTTGCGTTTCATCTCATCGTCAATCGTGCGGTAGCGGTTGAATGCCCGACTGCCCTCCACGTGTCCCGACATGGATGCTATCAGATTGGGGTCGGGAACCTGTTTGTATAGATTTCCTACAAAAGTCTTCCTTGCCGTATGGCTGGTGGCAACTTCATACAATGGTTTCTGCACGGTATTGTAGCCGTGCGTGTCAAGGATGGTCACCATCCGGTCTATTCCGCAATGTTTCAACAGTTCCCTTATGCCGAGATTATATTGATGTATAGGTTTGAATGGCAGCAATTTCTCCATATTGGTGGAATCGTAGTGTTCCAATATCTTCAATGCCTTTTCATGCAACGGCACTCTGACTGTCTTCGCCTGGCATTTCTTGGTCTTCTGCGGCATATATTCCAAGAATCCGTCTTTGATATTGGCTCTTGTAAGTCTGTAAAGGTCGCCCACACGGCAGCCGATATAACAGTGGAACACGAAAATATCACGGATAATCGCCAATTTCGGATTGTCGCTCAGGTCTGCATCGTATAGGACATTCCTTTCTTCTGATGTTAGAAAGAAAGGGTCTCCATATGTCGGTTCCTTGCATCCGTAAAGCTCATATACCTCGTTGTCGGAATACTTCATTTTCTTGCACCAATGGAGAAAGGTACAGAAGAGGTTCATCGTGTTGATGATGGTCGTATTCGACAATGGTCTTGGAGCATGGTTGATTAACATACGTCCGGCATAGAAATCAGGATGCTGCTGGCGCAACAGGTATTCGTTGGACACATAGTCACGGAAACCGTTCATCTGCTCCAGTGTGACGGTTTCAACAAAGAGGGTGAAATCGGTATTACCTAATATCTCACGTTGATATTCATGGTAACGTATCATCTTGCGCTCGAAGCGGATAATATGTTCCTTGGTTCTGTCCGCACCGTCAAACTTTTCCAGATATTCATGGATGCGGCAAATCAGATTCGGATGGTTGCGTTCGAAAGCCCGTGCCGGATGCAGTACATCCTCGATGGTCTGTTTAAGCCATGCGCTGTTTGCCTTGTCCGAAAAAGTCTTCTCCACTTTCTCGATGATGGAGGCAATCTGTTCGGGCAGCCGTTTCTGCTCAACGGCAGATACGGCTGTCGTGCGCTTGTAACTGAGGGTATCGGAATCCCAGTACTTGCCATGGACTACAAGAGGCGAAACAACCTTTATATCCACGTTCCTCTCACGGACACGGAAACAGATGTTCGAGGTCGAGGAACTGCTCTTTTTCAGATAGACGGAAACTTTCATCAGCAATGCGTTTTTGAATTACATTGCAAAGGTAAATAAATTCCCGTATATGTTCCCATATATCCCGAAAAAACTTGTAGCGGATTAAGACAAATTAAAGAGCGTGTCCCGAAAGTGATACCACATAAAACGCTGTATATTAGTGATTATATTTTCTCTTGTTATGCTTTTCTTTTCATTTTCGACTTTCCCAATCCGTTATCAAAACATATATTGCAGTTCCACACTTTCTTTTTTATCCTCTAATTATAACCCGCCATGTCGGAGCCGGGTGGCAACAGACTTTTATAATTATGAAAAAAATGCTTGCTTTATTGGCCGCCTGTCTATGGTTGGCGGGGTGTAGTGGTGATGGACCGGATGGAGGGTCGGGGAATTTGAATATTGTATTCGACTGTTCAATGCCGCTGCAGGTTGTTGCCGGTGAAACCTGTGAGGTTGGATATACGTTGGAAGGGGCGAGTGAAAATGCACGAGTGAGGGTTGTCGCTCCGGACGGCTATCGGGTTCAGGTCATCGAAACGAATTACTGGTCGGGGAAAATCGTTATCTATCTGCCCGATGCTGCGACGGACGAGCGGATTGTCGTGATCCTCTCCGATGAAGGGAACGAGACAGTAAGCCGTTATATCGATTTAGAGGTCAAGGCGAAATCGGATGTTGTTTTTGATCTTTCCGCCAACTCCTACCTTATCGAGGCTGAAGGCACCTCTTTGCGAGTAATGCTTATTACGAACATCGATTACACGGTTGAGATTGCTGAGAAAGATCGGACGTGGATCAGTGTGGAGACCTCCCGTACCGATCAGCGAGAAGAGTCGCTCGTATTCTCTTTCCGCCCCAATTCCGATGTGAAAAGCCGCCAGGCTACGGTTAGACTGGTGGATTCCGAGGGGAATTTACTGGACAGTATCTGTTTTACACAGGCTACTTCGGGCTCTGTCAACGTCAGACTCGAACGTGCCGATGTCTGGACCCAGGTGATTTGGTTGTCCGGCTCGTGTGCATCCGATGTTGCGCAGGCGGGCTTCCGTTATCGGAAACAAGGTGATAAAGAGTGGGTGGAAGTTGCCGGAGCGGGTTCGAGCAACGGTTTTTCTGCACACGTAGAAGCCGAACCAGAGACGACCTACGAGATAATGGCCTGCTGGCGAGATGAGGAGAGTCGGATTCATATCGTGACTACGCTGCCCGCATTGAAACTCCCGAACGGCGACTTTGAAGAGTGGAATTTCTCGGAGGAGGGGGCGTTTTGGGCAACTTCAATCGTGAGGGGTTACCCAGAGATGGGATTGCCCCAACCGACGATTCGCCCCGGGAGTTCTGGGAAATATGCCGTGAAACTCCAGAAAGAAGAGTGGGGTAGTATAGTAAAAGATTTATATGGAGGGCATATTTTTACTGGGATAAATGTAGATCCTGCTGCTGGTAGTGGTGTTATTGGGGTGCTTTCAATGCTTTGGAATATTTACGGACAGCTTTTCGAAGCGACACCGACTGCTTTGCGGGGGTGGTTGCAATGCAGGAACGTGATGAGTACAGATACGAAGGAGCAGGAGGCGACAATTAGGATCGCATTGGGAACATGGTCTCCGGCACCAGATCATGACGTTAAAATCCCGGAGCATCCTGTTGTTGATCAGTATCTTGAAGAGGCCTTGGATCCATCCTGTTCCGATTTGATTGCTTACGGTGAATTGCAAGTGGCTGAGGATGTCGATTGGCAGCAATTTACGATTCCTCTGGAGTATTTACGAACAGACCGGAAACCGACTCATTTGATAATTGCCTGTGATGCAGGCTCCAGAATCCTTTGCCTGGATGATTTCGAGCTGCTTTACGACTATAATTTTTAACCCTGAAATAAGAAAAAACTATGGAACAGAAAAACGAACAATCGGTTTATGAAGTAATGACCAAGTATGCCGGAGAGGTGATTGCGGAGATGGCGGGTGAAATTTTTACGACCCGCAAT
>ENA-UESL01001245-UESL01001245.1-human-gut-metagenome-genome-assembly--contig:-NODE-1245-length-11349-cov-8.989620_pt1 | contig 11349 bp, 7 predicted proteins | sample MGYA00243008_ERZ508009 | MGnify/ENA primary metagenome ERZ508009 (study PRJEB26167, sample SAMN06115396) | human gut metagenome | host: Homo sapiens | place: China:Guangxi | collected 2016-06-08...
AAGGCACGAGGTTATGAGCCTCGTACCTTCTTCCCTTTTATTTCTTGTTACCGTGTTAGATGGCTTTGATGACGAATGGGCAATAAGATTAAAATGGTTTTCTGCAAATTACGAAAAATAATTGGTATATAGCCTATTTTCCGGTAATAAAAATGTAGCGACGGTGTTTCACAACTCTGTCGCTACCGCTACAACTAAAACAAGTTTTTAACCTTAATTTTTATCTTCATTACAAATGAATACAAAATAGTTGATATTTGCAAATCATCTGTCCGTTTCCGGTACGAGCCATTCGGGGGCATGAAAAAATGATATGCCGCATGATAGTGGTCGGAAATGCGCCGGAGCCCGATTCGGATGTGTCGGATGGAAAAAAGGACTCCGTCGTTATACGACGGAGTCCCGGTTTATGAGTGAAACGGATCGGCGGGGTTAGAAATTGCCTTTGTCCTTGCGGTCCCACCACAGACGGGTGCCACCGGTGTCGCCGTCGCCTTTCACTTCGGAAGATTCAGCCTTCAGCAGCTGGATGGCATTGTTCACCTCGACGGTGTTGGAGCTCAGTTCCGTTTCGTTGTACAGCAGGCGGCGCGGGCCGAGCTGCGTGTCGATGATCGAGGGGGCCAGATTTTGCTTCGGACGGAAGAGTTTGGGGTAGCCCGTGCGGCGGTAATCGGCCCACGCTTCGGTCGAGAGCGGGAAGTTGGCGATCCATTTCTGGGTGATGATGCGTTCGAGCTTTTCTTCATTCGAAGCGCCTTCGTCCCACTTCACCGTGATACTGGTGGTCGGATCGGAGTTGTATTCCGGCTTCCACGGGTCCGTATAACCCTCAGGTGAGGAGGTATCGTCGTTGATGTAGCTGCTGATAGCCGCATCGTCGATAGCCGCCCAGTCGGGGGCCGTCAGTTTCTTCTCGGTCCATGCTGCCGCGGCGTCGGACTGTCGGTAGCTCTTCTGGTTGCGGATGGAAACCTCGATACCCTTTTCATAGAGTTCCTTTACGCTCTGCTGCCCGGCGTCGGTCCAGCGAAGTTTGGCTTCGGCGCGCAGGAACCAGCCTTCGGCGGCGAACATGATGGGCTGCGGCGTCGCATATCCGCCGGCCAGAAACGAGTAGTAGACGCGCTGGTTGTCGTTGCCGCCGTTCTTATTGCCCAATTCGCAGCCTACGGGAACTCCGATGTATTGCGCTCCCTTGCGGATCAGGATGTCGCTTTCGTTGTATATGTCCTCGTTGTTCTGGTCTTTCTCGCCTGTCGGTTCGGCGGTCTCCTTGACCAGATGGCGGACGTTGGTGGTGAAATAGAGCGGGCGGCGCGGGTCGTTGTAGCCGTTCATGAACGCTACGATCGACGAACCGATGCCCGAATCCAGCCAGTCCATCATGCGGCGCAGTTCGTTCGAGTAGGACTTGTTGATAAGGATGTCCTTGTCTTCGAGGACTCCGGCCTGAATGGCTTCCTTGGCGTATTTTTCAGCATCGACGGGGTTTACCTTGACGATGCGCAGCGCCATGCGCAGCTTGAGCTGGTTGGCGATCTTCTTCCAGAGCGTGCGGTCGCCGTTGCACCAGCAGTCGAACGATGCGAGACCTGCGGTCTCCGTATCCAGTCCTTCGAGCGCTTTGTCCAGCTGTGCGAATATCGCCTTGTAGATATCTTCCTGTTTGTCGTAGGCGTAGCTGCTGGGGCGTTCGGCCAGTTCGTCCGCTGCGAGGACCGACGAATAGGGAACCGGGCCGTAGGTGTCGGTATACTGGAGCAGGTTATACGCTTCGACGATGCGGGCTACGGCTGCGAAGTCATGCTGTCCGGCGGCGTCGCACTGTTTGATCAGCCGGCGGGTGTTGTTGAATATTTTCTGCATGAAGTTCTCGTGCATGCCGCCGCAGAACCCGCGGGCGAGGTCGTAACGCGCCATCGTCCAGTTGCTGTGCGGCACCTCGAAATAACCGCCGTAGTTGTCGATCGACAACGAGGTCCAGTACTGGAACAGGTTCTGGTGGGTGGGGTAACTGAACGAGAGGGGAGTGGAGAACTGCGCTTCGAACGGCAGTTCTTCGGGGTCGATCTCGTAGGGATTGGTGTTCAGCTCTTCGAAATCTCCCGTACAACTTCCCAACAGTGCGAGGGGAAGCGCCATTGCGGTAACGTTTCTAAGAATATTCTTGAGTTTCATAATGTGTAAACGCTTTTGATTAGAAATTCAGTTTCACGTTCAGACCGAAGCTGCGCGTGGTCGGCAGGTTGAAGACATCGAAGCCTTGCAGGCCGTTGCCCGTACCCATCGACACGTCGGGATCCATCGGGGCGTCTTTGTAGAAGAAGAAAAGGTTGCGGGCGATGAACGCAAGGGTCAGGTTCTTCGACTGGCCGAACAGGTTACGGAAAGTGTAGCCCAGCGAAATCTCGCGCATACGGACGTTGGTCGCGTCGTATACGTAATCCTCGACGTTGTAGACCGAGTTGAAGCTTGTCGCGCCCACCACGTCGTAGTAAGCCTTGACGTTCGAGAATTTGATGCCCTCGCGCATCACGTAGCCGCGGTCGCGCGCCCGGCCCGTGCGTTCCGATACGCCGTATCCGTCGAGTGTGGCCTCGGTCATCGAAACGACCTTGCCGCCGATGCGGAAGTCGATGAGCATGCTCAGTGTCAGGTCCTTGTAGCGGAACGTGTTGTTCCAGCCCATGTTCCACTTCGAGTTCATGTTGCCCATGTATTTCAGGTCGGAATTCTGCTCGCCGCCGTTTACGGGGATCTGGTAGTCGGCGCCTTCGGGGGTTTCCGTCACCAGTTTGCCGCTCTCGTCGCGTTTGAGCGTGCGGACGTAGAGGTCGCCATACTGGCCGCCTTCATAGAGGATCACTTTGGCGCCGCCCAAGTTGGAGACCGTTACGCCGTCTTGGATACCGTCGAAAAGCTCGATGATCTTGTTGTCGTTGTACGAGAGATTCAGATCGGTGGACCATGTGAATTCATTGCCGAAGTCTTGGAACCAGCCGGCCGTCAGTTCGAAGCCTTGGTTCTGGACGTTGCCCGCATTGACGAACTGCGATTTGTAACCGCTCTCCCACGGCAGCGTCACCTCGAAGTACTGGTTCTTGGTGTTGGTCTTGTAATAGGTGGCGTTTACGTGCAGACGGTGCTGGAAGAACTCTCCGTCGAAACCGACCTCGAACGAGTGGGTCTTTTCGGGTTTCAGCGTGCGGAACGGCACCGATTTGGGCGGGTTGATGGCGCCTTGGTCGCCGTAGGTATAGCGCGGATTGGTCTTGTAGACGGGGACGTCGTTGCCGACGATGGAGTACGAACCGCGGAATTTGAACAGGTCGATATTCCGGCCCATGTCCACGAAACGGTTGAGCAGAAGGCTGGCGCCCACCGAAGGATAGAAGAACGAGTAGCCGTCGGTGTAAGCGAGGGCCGACGACCAGTCGTTACGGGCCGTCACGTCGAGGAAGAGCGCCTCTTTGAAGCCGAACGTGACAGCTCCGAAGACCGAGTTGAGCCGTTTGCGCTCCAGTCCCATGGTCGTGCCGTTCTTGTAGAAATTCGACGGGTTGAAGATGTTGGGATAGTAGGCGCCGCCGTTGCCCGGAGCGACGAACTTGCTCTGCTCGTAGAGCAGGCTCACGTTGTTCGAACGTGTCTGCATCATGCTGGTGCCGAGGGTGGCGTTGAGCGAGAAATCGTCCCACGTATGGTTGTACTGGGCGAGCAGGTCCGCATAGAGCTGTTCGCTGAAGTAGCGGTTGTCGTCCATTTTGCCGTAGGTGTATTTATTGCCGTAGGACGACGCGTAGTGGTTGCGTACGTAGTGTTCGTCGGCGCGCTCGTAGCGCATGCGGCCCGTGAGCGAAAGTCCGTCGATGATCTGGTATTTGATCGATCCGCCGAATTCGTAGCGGTTGCGTTCGACGACGGGGCGTTCGCGGTTGAGCAGCCAGTAGGGGTTGCTGTTGGTCTCGTCGGTGGTAGTCACCCAGTTCTGGACGTTGGCGTTGAGCTCGCCGTTGTAGGTCTCGAAGTTGCTTTTGTAGCCGTTCCAGTCGCCGCCGCGCGGGAAGGTGTAGGTGCCGACGAGCGGGTTAAAGACGAAACCGCCGGCCGGCTGGTTCGAGATGTGCTGGTTCACGTATTTGGCGTTGAAATCGACCTTGATGTGGTCGTTGAAAAGGTCGAAACCGACTTTGGCGTTGAGCGTGTGTTGCGAGTAGTCGTTTTCAGGGGTGATGCCGCCGGATGTTACGTTGCCGTAGGAGAAGTAGGCTCGCAGGTCTTCGGCGCCGCCGTTGATCGAGATCGAGTTGTTGGTCGTCCAGCCCGTACGGAAGAACTTCTCGGCGTAATCGGGAGCCTTCGACGCGAGTTTGTCGCCCCAACTGTATTGGCCGTTCGCCCCGTATGTGTTCTGGAATTCGGGCAGCGAGAGCGGGGTGTCAATGGTCGTGTTGCTCGATACGTTCACCGCCAGACGCCCTGCCATGGCCGATTTGGTCGTGATCATGATGGCGCCGTTGGCGGCTACCGCACCGTAGAGGGCGGCGGCCGACGCGCCTTTCAGCAGGGAGATCGAGGCGATGTCGTCGGGGTTGATCGTAGACATGGCGTCGCCGCCGTCGCGCTGGGCGCCCCAGTTGCTGTCGACCTGATCGGACGTGATGTTCATCATCAGGGGGACGCCGTCGACGACGACCAGCGGCTGGTTCGAGCCGTTGATCGACTTGTTACCGCGGAAGAGTATTTTCGACGATCCGCCCGCGCCCGTCGAGTTCGGGGTAATTTGCAGACCGGCGGCCTTGCCCTGCAGCGCGTTGATCATATTGACCGACTTGATGTCGGCCACGTCATCGCCGCCGACCGTTTCGGCAGCATAGGAGAGTGTTTTCGACTGACGTTCGATACCCATGGCAGTCACTACGACTGCGTTCAGCTGGTTGGCGGTCGTCGTCATCAGGATGTCCAGTGTCGTCTGACCTGTGTAGGTCACCTCGTAGGGGTCGTATCCTACGTAGGTTACTTGCAGTACGTCGCCGGGCTGCAACCCTTCCAGACGGAATTTGCCGTCCATGTCGGTTGTCGTTCCGCGCGTCGTGTTCTTCACAATCACCGTTGCTCCGAGAAGCGGCCCGGAGTCGTCTTTGATCAGGCCTTCAAGGGTGCTGCCCCCCCCCTCCTGCGCGTAGGAACGCAGAGCGGTAGCCGGCGCAATGAGGCAAAAGGACGTCATCAGAGCAAAGCAGATGAAAAGTGCTCGGTTGGTTAATTTCCTCATAAATAAGTGGGTTTTAGTTGAACAAGAGTAAAGATTCCGGAGTGACGCCGTATCTTTGGTTTGATAGAAAAAGCAGTGTTATAGCGGCATATTTTAATGTTAAAAAGTAGTGTTATGAAATCAAAGATAAATATATTTTAATTAAATATCAAATTATATATTAAAAAATAATACGTGAAGTTCAGTATGTCCATAATGATATTTCGATTGTTTATTTCATTATAAATATATTGAATTTCAGCAAAATACACAAATGTCTTTGTATAAATTTTACGCATGATTTATTCGTGTTATGTTAAAAATATTAACGGACGTTATACGGATAATCATATTTGCAAATTATTCTCGTTGTTATATTGAAAACCATCTCCGCTAATTGGTGAGGAGTACTCTGCGTTTTCCGATGGTTTACGCCTAACTTTTTACGCTTCGTGTCGGCACGAATTTCTTTCGACTGATCCTCGTCCTCGGTTTTTTGGCTATGGGCTGGATTTCGGCAGACACTTCGGCTTTAGGCTTCCGCCCCCGCCTTTTTGGAGGCACTACCTGCAGGCAGTCTATGGCTTTCAGCCGCTCGTATTCCTCGCGCAACTCGTCGATGATCCGTCGGTTGTTGCTTGCAATACAATCGCGCAGGAGTTTTACATCTTCGCGGCTGAATCCGTAATGTTTAATCGTTTCGCGCGTCAGTTCGAAGGGCGCGTTTTCCAGAACCGCCCGACGGCACAGGTAAGCCAACAAATGCGGATATTCCGTTACGAAAATTTCTACCGTCAGCTCCTTGCGGCTCGTAGCGCAGAAACGCTCCTCCCCGTTGAAAGGGTTCTCCATCAATTCCCATTCGGGAAACTTCGTGGCCCATTGCTCGCGAAAAAAATAGGCATTGAAATTAACCCGGAAAGAATCGATGCGGCTGTCGAAGTTTTCGTAATTGTCGTTAAACTCCGCAACTGAAAATGTCTTTTCGTCGGGATGGCTTTCTTCATCGTCCAGCGTAATCCAAAATACCGATTTCGGAGCACCGCACAAGATTGCATAGACAAAATGCGCCTTCTTTTTCAGATCATCGAAAAATTGCCGGATGTCGCTTTTGCGGATGTCGCAATCCAAACAGTCTTGAAGCAGATTCCCCAGCGTATAGGATTTTTGTGGCATGGTTCAGTAGTTATGGGTTTATAGAACAATTCTTAAACGTACGCAAAGGTTATAGGCACTTCGAGAATACAAAATAAAGGGACGACCGAATTGTAATTGCAATAAAATAACGATTGTCTGTTAACTAATCGTGGTTGGTCATCCCTTTTTCTATTAAAAAGACAATGCCAAATACGTTAGGCGATGGTTGTGTGACAGTGATGATGTAAGTCCGTATCGAGTTTCGGCATTGCATTTAACAAAAATCTTAAATTATTGTGAGAATACAAAATATATCGTAAAAAAACAGGTGCGGAAACAGTAAAGTCAGTAGTGGGAAAATATGAAGCTAAGATTCGAGTATCCCGCACCCGTTATCGTAAAATTGAAGTATCGAAAAAGAGGCGCGGCAACGACTGGTACGCCTCACACCACGATAAACGAAAAAGAGCATCCTTCGGCTTATCGTTTCCGTCCGCCCCCCTCGGCTTCCGAAACGCGAGCCTATGGAGGCAGGAGATTTCGGAAGCATTGTTACAGAAAAAGCAGGAACCGCAACGGACTTACTTGACATGATAGCTACATCACTTCCCTTGTCACTCTCTTTTTTAGCGGTTCCTGCATGATGAAAAACGGGTGCGGGACTGTCGATGAAAAAAATAGTGACGCAACTTCGACATGAAGAATTCCAATGTCCCGCACCCAGTTCGGAGAACGGCCCGCCGTTACCAGATTTAGGTGCCTTTAAAGCGGGATTATTATCGACGGCGAGCGTTCTCGTTACAGCGAATGACGGCGCCCCACCCCGCACCGACCGAGGGTCGGCGGAACGTGATTCTTTCCGATTGGGAGTATATGGCCGTAACATCGTATTATTAAGGGTTCGTTATTAAAATCCTCGTTCCGGCCTAAACACATAAAAAAGCACGGAACGCAGGTACAGCCCCAACGGTCGGCCTTGCGAGCCTTGGATTGGTAACTGCCCTTACGCCCGTGCCCGCCCACGGCACAAAGCCGCAGGCATGACAAGGGTTTCAGACAAATTTTACACCAATCCTAAAACCTATTATATCGCTATAATAGTCGCAAGTTTACCGCTGGTATAAAGGTTGTCCTAACCTTATGAATATGTTACGGCTATGGCGCCGTTTTCATCCGCAAAGGTAACATATCTTTTTCAATTTTAGTTATGCGACCCGACTGATGCCATAAAAGAATGACGAAACGTGAACCCGGCTCTGAAGAACCCCGCTGTCCTTTACAAGAAAGGTATGCGGCTTGCGTTACTTACGCTGCGTAGGTCGTAGGAAACCCGTCTGACTTCGTAACACAAGAGGCCCACGCCCGTCAGGTGTAGTTGCCTTAAATGTACTGCCCCGTCAAGGCGTGGTACGACCCGACAAGGACTCTCTTGTTGCCGCAGACTGTAAATTTCCTACGTTTACGCAAACAGCAACGCGATTCACGCCTTTACAGCGGATCGCTTGTCCCAAAGGTAGCACAAAAAATTCGAATCCGCAATATGTTGCGGGCACTTTTTGTGCCGTAGGGTTTATGCCGCCCGAATAGCCCATGTTCTGGCTTTAACGGAATACGCCGTCCTAAAACAACAACGGGACGGCCTTTTGGTTCCGTCCCGCTCGTGGTTACATCTTCATCCCGCGCCTTTGCTCCGTTTGTTCGATGTCAATTCCTATCCGCTCGTAAAACTCCTTTCGTTGCTGTCTGAACCACTCGTCGCAGTCCTTTCCGTTTATGGTGAACTGGAACCCGCTCGGCCCGTCCTTGTCGGGTTTGAATTGGAGAATGACATCGTTCGCCCGAAACGTATGATTATACCTTATCGAATGCAGCTCGCCCGTATATCTGTAAGGTTGCATCGTAAACAACGCTTTGGTCCGCTCCTTGTCCAACCCGACATCCTTGCAGTAATTTTCCCATTTCAACAGCCCCTTTACATAGGGACACAACTCATCGACACGCATCAAGGCTTTTATGACTTGTTGTGCTTCCTGTTTAAGGTTGGCCACCTCTTTATCGTGTCCGGCCTGCATGGTCTTGATCTCTTGTTGCAGTTGCCCGATGCACTTATCCTTGTCGGCAATTACCCCTTGCAAATCTGCAATCTGTTTTTCATACCTCGCGGGCTTGGGGTCGTGGAACAACGCTCCGATCCTTTCTACGGCTTTCGTCGTGGCATTCACGGCCACGCCTTTGAGTTTGTCGGTCTTGATCTCCCATCGGGTCTGCGCCAACTCCGTTTCGGCTTTCTCCAATTCTTCTTTCTTCTTCCTCCGCTGTTCGTCGATAATGTTGCAGTCTGTCTGCGCGGCTCGTTGCTGTGCTTGGAGTGCGGCAATATCTACCGTGAGCGTCTTTTGCTGTTCTTTCAGATTCTCGATCTGTTCGGCCATTTCATTTTTCCGGACGAACACCTCGCGGTAATACTGCTGCGTGGAAATATGTTTTGCTTCCGATCCCTCGACGCCGCGTTGCAGTCCGTATTTGGCCATCGCTTCGGCATAGGTGGTCTGGTAGGCTTTGAGTTTGTCCCGTGCCATCACATCGTCGGCACATAGACGCGGGCGGTCTTTCTTAGTGCGATAGGTTCTCTTTCCGCTTTGGGCGTTCTTCTCCCGCTCCAGCTTGGCCTTTCTGCGTTCGCCCCGTGTGATCGGCACGACGGTCGCGTGTATATGTGGTGTTTTCTCGTCCAGATGCAGGACTGCCGACACAACGTTTTCCTTTCCGAAGGTCTTTTGCAGCCAGCCGCAGGAATCCTTGGCCCAAGCATCCAACTGTCCGGCCTGCCGGATACGCTTCATATCTTCGGGGCTTCCGGAGAGCATGACACGCAACGCCCTTACTTGGTTCTTTCCGATCTTGCGTTCCAGTCCTGCATTGTCCAGCCGGTGCTGGATCGCTTCGGTACGGTTGGTAACTCCTTTGGGGAACTCTACTAATTCTTCGTTCAGGTAGGTAAGTGTCGTTATGACGTTGGCGGGTGTTATTCTCCGCTCGACGTGTCCCGACATGGCGGCGTCCGTTCCGGCTGCCTTCTCGATATGCAATACGACATAGCCCATAGCGGTATAGTTTCAGGTGGTTTGGATAATCTGTTCTCGGCGGCATCGGAGCGAAGCGGATAAGGATTCGGAGTTGTCCCGGCCGTCCGGCTTGCGGAGTTGCCGCCGCAAGGGGTGTCCAGAGGGGCGCCGCCCCTTTGGCCTAATGGGGCATTTTCAGCGTTGCGGAGCAATGCGGAAAGAAAATGCCCTAATAGGCTATGCCTTTTGTAAAAAGGCGCGGGCGCGAAGCGGCCGATGGGTGGGCGACGGTGCCGCCGTCATGTCCGTCAGCAGGGGAAGCCGATGAAAGCGAACCGACGGCCCGGAAGCCCGTGCCCCTGTGCGCCCGGAGGGATCCTCCGTAAATCCCGAAGGGCGCACAAGGGCGGAAGGGCTGTTACTCCGCCAGACGGTATTTGTCGCCGAGGCGTTCGGTGAGCGCCGACATGTCGCGGCTTATCTTTTCATTGGTGATCTTCGCGTAGATTTGGGTGGTCTTGATGTTCGTATGCCCCAACAGGCAGCTGACGGTTTCGATAGGCATACCCTGCGAGAGCGTGATGGTTGTGGCGAAGGTATGCCGCGCCATGTGGAAGGTCAGTTTGTTTTTAATGCCGCATTGCTTGCCGATCTCGCGCAGGATGTCGTTGCAATGGCAGTTGCACGGCATATAAAAGACATGGTTGTCGAGCCGCTGATCCGCGTATTTCTCGATGATGCGTTTGGGAATATCCAGCAGGCGGATACGGCTTTCGGTATTGGTTTTCTTACGTCGCGTGATGATCCACAGGTTACCGTCGAACATAGTTTGAAGGTTGTCCGTGGTCAGCCCTTTCACGTCGGCATAAGCCAGCCCCGTGAAGATGGAGAAGACGAACAGATCGCGGATGCGGGCATGCGCCTTGTTGGCCGTTTTATAGTTCATCACGGCCTTGATCTCCTCTTGCGAGAGATAACCCCTGTCCACGCTTTCGGGAGAGTTGATATAGCCCGAAAACGGGTTGAACGGCAGGCGCCCGTCGTTGCGGGCAATGGCGACGATATGTTTCAAGACGATCATGTAGCCCCACACGGTATTTGTGCGGCATTTCTTCTCCGTGCGCAGGAAATACTCGAAATCGTTGATAAAGGTAAGGTTCAGTTCTTTCAGCGGGATGTCCTCCCGGTGGTAGGTATGGGCGAGGAACTCCCGCACGCGCTTACACACGCAGCAGTACTTTTTCCACGTGGCGATCTCACGACTGAAACCTACCTTTTTCCGGTATTCGACATTGTGCTGTTCGAAGAGTTTCAACAGCGTTTCCTGCTTTACTCCGATACCGAGGTAGGCATCCCGCAGTTTGGCGGCCGTGACATAGCCGTCCGACTGCATCAACTCCTGATAGCGGCGGTTCACCTCGACGCGGATTTTATCGACGGCAAGATTGATTTGCATGGCCTCGACGCTCTTGCCCGTCGCCCGGCCGTTCTTGACATCCCATAAACGCGGAGGAACGTCCATTTTGCAACTGAATTGTTTGACCTCGCCATCTACTGTAAGACGGCACATCAAAGGCAGATCGCCGTTGGGGCGGGCGCTGCCTTTCTTCACGTAAAATAAGACCCGAAACGTGCTTCGCATAATAAACCCGATTTTTGGTTACAAAGTTAATACCTGTCGGGCCGTTTGTCAAGATGTAAAATTGTGCAAAACACAGAAAAAGAATGTGTTACGCTTCAATAGCGAAGTAAATTCCGCGTAATGATCTGGTAACGATTCTTTGTCGGCGATAGGCTGTAAAACCGTATCGAACCAATTTCCGCATAACGCAAATTAACGCGCTATTAATTACAAGCCAACACTTTACAACTATAGTTGCGCTATCCTGC
>ENA-UESL01001252-UESL01001252.1-human-gut-metagenome-genome-assembly--contig:-NODE-1252-length-11317-cov-8.782740_pt1 | contig 11317 bp, 5 predicted proteins | sample MGYA00243008_ERZ508009 | MGnify/ENA primary metagenome ERZ508009 (study PRJEB26167, sample SAMN06115396) | human gut metagenome | host: Homo sapiens | place: China:Guangxi | collected 2016-06-08...
CGACCCTACGGTTATCAAGGCAGATGATGGTTATTATTACCTGTACGCAACGGAAAATATCAGAAATCTTCCTATTCACCGATCGAAAGATATGGTAAACTGGAGCTTTGTGGGTACTGCTTTTACCAATGAAACCCGCCCTACATTTGAGCCGAAAGGAAATCTTTGGGCACCGGATATAAATAAAATCGGTGATCGGTATGTGATGTATTACTCCATGTCTGTTTGGGGTGGAGAGTGGACCTGCGGGATTGGTGTGGCTACGGCAGATAAACCTGAGGGACCTTTTACCGATCATGGAAAACTGTTCCGGAGCAATGAAATAGGGATTCAGAATTGTATCGATCCTTTCTATATAGAAGATGGTGGTAAGAAATACCTTTTTTGGGGAAGTTTTCATGGCATTTATGGAGCAGAACTAAGTGATGACGGGCTCTCCCTGAAAGAAGGAATGAAGCCACAGCAGGTGGCAGGCACAGCCTATGAAGGAACTTATATTCACAAACGAGGAGGCTATTACTACTTGTTTGCCTCTATCGGTCGTTGCTGTGAAGGATTAAAGAGTACGTATACCACAGTGGTGGGGCGGTCGAAACACTTATTTGGCCCTTATGTAGATAAAAAAGGGGAATCGATGCTGGAGAATCATCATGAAGTGCTGATTGATAAAAATGAAGCATTCGTGGGACCCGGGCACAACTCGGAGATCGTAACAGATGATAAAGGAGCGGATTGGATGTTTTATCACGCTGTCAGTGTGGCCAATCCTGAAGGAAGAGTGTTGATGCTCGACCGTGTAAACTGGAAAAAAGGGTGGCCTGTTGTAGAGGGGGATACACCGTCGTTGCAAGCAAAAACACCTGTTATCCGGCATAAATAAGGGAGTAAACATCAGTATGCTACCATACTTCTAATGGTATGTATACCTGTATGTTATGTCTAATCCCGTTATCTTTATCTTGTCCCGCGTACCCGGGCCCGTCAGCCTGGGTATGCGGGCTGACGGGCACAGGCACGCGGGCTCATGGGCCCGGGTATGCGGGACGGAGTAAAGATAGCACCATTTCCAACTAAGTAATAGGGGAAAACAAAATACTTTATAAGGCATATTTGCTTAGGAAATGCGGAACTTGTGTTTGTAAATCAGTTCTTTACACTGGATTTCCCTCCTGAAACCGTGGGTGGAAGATGGAAGATGAGGGTGGAAGATAAACGGGCTGAAAACGCGATCTTCCACCAAGTCATTCTGCTGATTATTAGAATGATAATCGTTGAAAGGTGGAAGATGGAAGATTGGAATGCATTTTTTGTATGAGAGACGGGCATAGCGAGAACTACAAATGAATTCTTTTCATATTGCTGAATGTGTTTCTTGGTCACGCAGAATATGGAATGAACAAATTCAGGTCAAAAGCCTGTTACATATGTTCCATTATTGATAGTAACCGGTTTATCCCCCGTTTTTGGTCAGTTTTTGCTATTTATTGAATAATAATTATCCTCCTTTCTCCAATATTTCCCCAATCTTTGTAACATGAAAATTTAAAATCTGATGCAAAAACATGAAAAACAAAGTACTGATTATAGTAGCTATCTTATTACTTCTTCCCAATGCATTGGCATGGGCACATCAGCCCGCAGACGGAAACCTGAAGCATTTTACAAAGAAAGACGCGACGACGGCGATGGATGCTTTTCATTCTACTTTTTATAATCCGGATATGAAGTTGTATGCCATATCTTCGGATATGAAAGGAAGAGCTGCCATCTGGGTACAGGCTATCTATTGGGATATGATTATGAACGCGTATAAACGTACGAAGGCTCCTAAATATCGCCGGTTGATAGAAGAGGTGTATCAGGGAGGATACGAACAATACGATAAATACAATTGGGACAATAAAATCGAATGGTTTATTTATGATGATATGATGTGGTGGATTATTTCGCTGGCACGTGCTTACGAAATCACGAATGACCCGAAATACCTGGCACATGCCTCTTCGGGATTCTACCATGTCTGGAAAGAGTCGTATGATAAAGAAAGGGGGGGCCTGTGGTGGAACTTCAAGCACGATGGAAAGATGGCTTGCATCAACTATCCGACTACGGTGGGCGCCATGACTCTTTATAATGTAACCAAAGATCCCGATTATTTGGAAAAGGCAAAAAGTGTATATGCATGGTCGAGGGATGTCTTTTTTGACAAGGAGAAAGGCCGCATAGCAGACAATATGCACTATCATTTCCAGAGACAGAACGGTATGGACATAGACTGGACAACCCAACTTTATAATCAGGCTACATTTATCGGTTCGGCCGTGATGCTGTACAAAGCAACCGGCGAGAAAGCTTATCTGGACGATGCCGTTCTGGCTGCCGACTACGTCCGTAACGAGATGTGTGATGCCGATGGATTGCTACCGTTCAAAAATGGAGTGGAACAGGGAATTTATGCTGCCATCTTTGCACAGTACATCATTCGCCTGATAGAAGATGGCAATCAGCCCCAATATATGGACTGGCTTCGTCACAACATAGACGTGGCGTGGAACAACCGAGATGTAAACCGTAATGTGACATTCAAGGATGCAGCCAAACCCTGCCCGACAGGTGTGATGGAAAGCTATGATGCCAGCGGATGTCCCGCACTGATGCAAGTGATTTCTCCATTCAAATAACAACACAAACACGTGACAACACAAACACATGAGTAAGAGGGTATTAGTTTTGATTGGTTTGTTTTTGGCCTGTGGCGGCGTCTATTCTCAAACCGCCACAGGCACAAAAACGAATTTCCAGACAGCAGAGTCGTGGAAACCGGAAACAGATGTGCGTGCCGATGCCGTGATGGTATACGGAACGCTGGATAAGAAAGGCGTTACTTTTGAGCAACGCATTCAATCGTGGAGAGACAAAGGGTACCGGGCCGAGTTTATGACAGGGGTAGCCTGGGGAGATTATCAGGATTATTTTCTTGGAAAATGGGATGGGGTGAAAGATCACCTCAAAGAGGGCCAGCGCGACCGCGAGGGGCGGGAGATTGCGCACGGGCACTTGATTCCCTATATTGTGCCTACTGAGAGTTTCATCCGTTACATGCAGGAGAAGCAGATCAAACGGGTGATCGATGCGGGCATTACTTCTATTTATCTGGAAGAACCGGAATTCTGGATGCGGGGCGGATACAGTGAAGCCTTCAAATCCGAATGGCAAAAATATTATGGATTCCCGTGGAGAGCTCAACATGAATCTCCTGAGAATACCTACTTATCGAATAAACTGAAATATTATCTGTACTACAACGCGCTTAATCAGATATTCACGTATGCCAAAACGTACGGCAAATCGAAAGGACTGGATGTGAAGTGCTTTGTGCCTACACATTCACTTGTCAACTATACATCGTGGCAGATCGTAAGTCCCGAAGCGAGCTTGGCTTCGCTGGATTGTGTGGATGGGTATATCGCGCAGGTCTGGACGGGAACCGCCCGCGAACCGAACTATTATGACGGAGTGAAGAAAGAACGGGTATTTGAGAATGCTTTTCTTGAATATGGATGTATGAAATCGATGACAGCCCCGTTAAACCGCAAGATGTACTTCCTGACCGACCCCATCGAGGACCGGGCGAAAGACTGGCTCGATTATAAAATAAATTACCAGGCTACTTTTGCCGCCCAACTGATGTATCCGGCGGTAGACACATACGAAGTGATGCCTTGGCCGGACCGTATTTATCAGGGGCTGTACCAAGTAGCGGGAACAGACCGGAAAGAACGTATTCCGCGTGACTACTCCACACAGATGCAGATTATGGTGAATACGCTGAACGACATACGGACTTCGGAAACTCAGGTGAGCGGTACGCACGGCATCGGGGTACTGATGGCAAATTCGCTGATGTTTCAGCGTTTCCCCGATCATGATGGCTATGATGATCCGCAATTCAGCAGTTTCTATGGACAGACCCTGCCGTTATTGAAAAGAGGAATACCGGTGGAGTTGGTACATATGGAGAATACTCCGTTCGGCGACACATTCAAGGGGCTGAAGGTACTTGTAATGTCTTATTCGAACATGAAACCGATGGAGCCCCGATATCATGATTTTCTGGCAGACTGGGTGAGAAAAGGCGGAGCGCTGATCTATTGCGGCGAAGATATCGATCCTTATCAGTCGGTGCTTGAATGGTGGAATTCCAACGGAAATCAATATAAGGCTCCTTCGGAACATTTGTTCGAGAAACTGGGACTGGGCAGAGTACCTGCTGCCGGAACTTACCCTTGTGGAAAAGGTATGGTGACCGTTATACGTGAAGATCCGAAACACTTTGTGCTGAAAAGCGGAAATGACCGGCAATATTTCGATGCGGTTTCGGTTGCTTATAGAAAGAGTGCCGGGAAAGAAGTAGAACTGAAAAACAGTTTCCTGCTCGAACGGGGACCATATACCATTGCTGCCGTATTGGACGAAAGTGTGTCGGATGCTCCGATGGAACTTTCGGGGGTGTATATCGACCTGTTTGATAAAGATCTTCCGGTATTGACACATAAGGTGATTCGTCCGGGCGAACAAGGTTACTTATATAATGTCAAACGGATTTCGGGACGGGCAAAGGCGAAAGTGCTGTGCGGTGCTTCCAGGATATACGATGAAAAGGCAGGAAAACGAAGTTATTCGTTTGTAGCCAAGAGCCCGTTGCATACGACTAACGCTTCGAGGATATTGCTCCCTAAACAGCCGATACGGGTTTGCGTGAACGGGAAAGAAGAGCCTCAGCCGGAGAAATTGTGGGAAGAGCGTTCGCGTACCCTGCTCTTGAAGTTCGAGAACGACCCCGCCGGCGTGCAAGTAGATATTGAATGGTAAAAACTATAAAAAAAGAATCTGAAGTTATGAAGCTTAAACTATCGACTCTGTTCTTGGGTGCAGCTGCCATGCTGAGCAGTTGTGGGGCACCGCAGGACGTCAAGAGTGAAAAAAGTGAGATGCGTGCACCGGCCTATCCGTTGGTGATGATTGACCCTTACACCAGTGCCTGGTCGTTTACGGATAATCTGTATGACGGACCGGTGAAACACTGGACCGGTAAGGACTTCCCGTTCTTGGGTGTTGCCAAGGTAGACGGACAGATTTACCGTTTCATGGGAACGGAAGAACTTGAGCTGCTTCCGCTGGTTAAGACCTCGGAACAAGGCAGATGGACAGCTAAGTATACAACAAAGAAACCGGCTGACGGCTGGCAGAATGCCGACTTTAATGATGCGGCATGGAAAGAAGGAGAAGGTGCTTTCGGTACCATGGAGAATGAAAGTACAGCCAAGACCCAGTGGGGAGAAGAGTATATCTGGATACGCCGTAAAGCGGATATTAAAGACAACCTGCAAGGTAAAAATGTATATCTGGAATATTCTCACGACGATGACGCCATCATCTATGTGAATGGCGTGAAGGTGGTGGATACCGGTAACTCGGCTAAAAAACATATGCTTGCCAAACTGCCGGAAGAGGCTGTGGCCGCACTGAAACAGGGAGAGAACCTGATTGCAATTTACTGTAACAACCGTGTTGCCAATGGTCTGATCGATTGCGGTCTGTTGGTAGAGAAAGACAATACACAGAACTTTACTCAGACAGCAGTACAGAAATCGGTAGACGTGCAGGCTATGCAGACCAACTACGAATTTACTTGCGGACCGGTGGACTTGAAACTTGCGTTCACTTCACCTCTCTTTATGGATAATCTCGATTTGATGACTCGTCCGGTGAGCTATCTTACCTATGAAGTGGCTTCGAATGACGGAAATAAACATAACGTAGAACTGTATTTCGAAGCAGGACCGCAGTGGGCACTCGACCAGCCTCATCAGGAAGCTGTAGCCGAAAGCTTTACAGAAGGTAATTTGCTATACCTCAAGACGGGAAGCCGCAACCAGGAAATATTGGGTAAAAAGGGAGATGATGTCCGCATTGACTGGGGATACTTCTACATGGCTGCCGATAAGGAGAACAGTTCATGCGCTACCGGAGAGGGAAAGACCCTAAGAAAGAGTTTCATCGACGGAAAATTGACATCATCCAAGACCGATGGAAGTGACAAGCTGGCACTGGTTCGCTCACTGGGTGAAACGAAGAAAGCGGAAGGACACTTGCTGCTGGGTTACGATGACTTGTACTCTATTCAGTATTTCGGTGAAAATCTTCGTCCGTACTGGAATCGCAATGGAAACGAAACCATTCAGTCGCAGTTTGCAAAAGCTGATAAGGAATATGATGCAGTGATGGATAAATGTGCTGCATTCGATGCTAACCTGATGAAAGAAGCTACTGAAGTAGGCGGACGTAAGTATGCCGAACTCTGTGCATTGGCTTATCGCCAGGCAATCGCTGCCCACAAATTGGTGGAAGCCCCCAATAAAGACCTGCTGTTCCTCTCAAAAGAGAACTTCAGCAACGGTTCGATCGGTACGGTGGATATCACTTATCCTTCTGCTCCTTTGTTCCTGGTATACAATCCGGAATTGGCAAAAGGTCTGATGAACCACATCTTCTATTATAGCGAAAGCGGAAAATGGAATAAGCCGTTCGCTGCACATGATGTAGGTACTTATCCGTTGGCTAACGGCCAGACATACGGTGGAGATATGCCGATCGAGGAATCGGGAAATATGCTGATCTTGAGTGCAGCCATCGCCATTGTCGAAGGAAATGCCGACTATGCGCAGAAACACTGGGATGTATTGACAACCTGGACCGATTATCTGGCTCAATATGGGCTCGATCCGGAAAATCAACTTTGTACAGACGACTTTGCCGGACACTTTGCACACAACGCCAACCTGTCTATCAAAGCCATCCTGGGTGTAGCGTCTTATGGCTATCTGGCCGATAAGCTGGGCAAGAAAGAAGTGGCTGAGAAATATACACAGAAAGCCAAAGAAATGGCTGCCGAATGGGTGAAGATGGCAGACGACGGCGATCACTACCGCCTGACTTTTGACAAGCCCGGAACATGGAGCCAGAAATACAATCTGGTATGGGATAAACTGATGAATCTGCAGATATTCCCTGAAACAGTTGCACAGAAAGAGATAGCTTACTATCTTGGCAAACAGAATCAATATGGATTGCCGCTGGATAACCGTGAAACTTATACCAAGACCGACTGGATTATGTGGACTGCTACACTGGCACCGGACAAAGCTACATTCGAGAAGTTTATCGATCCGGTTTATCTGTTCATGAACGAGACGACCGATCGCGTGCCGATGTCTGACTGGGTATTTACCGATCGTCCGAACCAGAGAGGTTTCCAAGCTCGTTCGGTAGTAGGCGGATACTATATCAAGATGCTTGAGAAGAAGTTGAAAAAATAAGATTCTGTCCACAGGTTACACGGATTTTCACAGGTTAATTATTTTCCCATTGATACTGAAGATTAAAAAAACTGTGTTAGTCCGTGTAATCTGTGGTGAATTTAAAACTATTAATATCATGAAGAAATTAGCGCTATTACTTGTTGGCGTATTGGGTACTGCTTTCTGCACTTTTGCAAAGAGTACGACAGAACCGGTGGATTATGTAAGCCCACTGGTCGGTACCCAGTCAAAGCATGCTTTATCTACCGGAAATACATATCCGGCTATTGCCATGCCTTGGGGAATGAACTTCTGGGTGGCACAAACCGGAAAGATGGGTGATGGATGGGCTTATACCTATGATGCCGATAAAATCAGGGGATTTAAGCAGACTCACCAGCCCAGCCCGTGGATTAATGACTACGGGCAGTTTGCCATTATGCCTGTTACGGGAAAGGTCGTGTTCGATCAGGATCAGCGTGCGAGCTGGTTCTCGCATAAAGCTGAGGTTGCCAAACCGTATTATTATAAAGTATATCTGGCCGATCATGATGTAACGACCGAAATTGCTCCGACCAGCCGTGCGGCGATGTTTCGTTTCACTTTTCCTGAGAGTAAAGACTCTTATGTAGTGGTAGATGCTTTCGACAACGGTTCGTATGTGAAAGTGATTCCGGAAGAGAACAAGATCATCGGCTACACAACCAAGAACAGTGGAGGAGTGCCGGAGAACTTTAAGAATTATTTTGTACTGGTGTTCGATAAGCCGTTCACTTTTACCGCAGCAGTTACCAACGGCAACATCCGTCCGGGTGAGCTGGAATCGAAAGATAAACATGCAGGTGGTATCATCGGGTTCTCTACACGTCGCGGAGAGACGGTCAACGTACGAGTGGCTTCTTCTTTTATCAGCCCCGAGCAAGCAGAACAGAACTTGAAAGAGCTGGGTAAAGACAATCTGGAAGCTGTTGCAGCCAAAGGACGCCAGGAATGGAACAAGGTTCTGGGACGTATTGAGGTGGAAGACGATAATACCGATCATCTCCGTACATTCTACTCTTGCCTCTATCGTTCGGTACTTTTCCCGAGAAGCTTCTACGAACTGGATGCGAAAGGAAAACCGGTACATTACAGTCCCTACAACGGTAAAGTGCTGCCGGGATATATGTTTACCGATACCGGTTTCTGGGATACATTCCGCTGCCTGTTCCCGTTCCTCAACCTGATGTATCCTTCGATGAACGAAAAGATGCAGGAGGGACTGGCAAATACTTACAAGGAAAGCGGATTCCTTCCCGAATGGGCAAGTCCCGGGCACAGGGGCTGTATGGTAGGTAACAATTCCGCTTCAGTAGTGGCTGATGCCTATCTGAAAGGATTGAAAGGTTACGATATAGAAACTCTTTGGGAAGCTGTGAAACACGGTGCAAATGCTGTTCATCCGCAGGTTTCGTCTACCGGACGTCTCGGTTATGAATATTACAATCAACTGGGCTACGTACCTTATAATGTAGGCATCAATGAAAATGCCGCCCGTACGCTGGAATATGCTTATGATGACTGGTGCATCTATCAGTTGGGTAAAGCCTTGAACAAGCCCGAAGAGGAGATAGCCGTTTATGCACAGCGTGCCATGAACTACAAGAACCTGTACGATAAAGAGCATAAGCTGATGCGTGGCAAGAATAAGGACGGACAATTTCAGTCACCGTTCAATCCGCTGAAGTGGGGCGATGCCTTCACCGAAGGAAACAGTTGGCACTATACCTGGTCTGCATTCCATGATCCTCAGGGACTGATCGACCTGATGGGCGGACAGCAAGGGTTCAATCAGATGATGGATTCTGTCTTTATCCTGCCTCCTGTATTTGATGACAGCTATTACGGCGGTGTGATTCACGAAATCCGTGAAATGCAGATTATGAATATGGGACAGTATGCACATGGTAACCAACCCATCCAGCACATGCTATATCTGTACAATTACTCGGGACAACCGTGGAAAGCACAGCATTGGATTCGTGAAGTGATGGATAAACTCTATACACCCAATCCCGACGGTTATTGCGGTGACGAAGATAACGGACAGACTTCGGCATGGTATGTATTTTCTGCTATGGGATTCTATCCCGTTTGCCCCGGAACGGATCAGTACGTGATGGGTACGCCGTACTTCAAACAGATGAAGCTGCATCTGGAAAATGGCAAGACCGTGCAGATCAGCGCACCGGGCAATAGCGATGAAAACCGTTACATTGCGTCAATGACCGTAAACGGTAAAACATTGACTCGCAACTACCTGACACATAAAGAACTGATGAACGGAGCGAAGATTACGATGAAAATGTCGTCTACTCCGAACAAACAGCGTGGAGTACGCGAGTCGGATTTCCCGTATTCGTTCTCTAAAGAGGTACGTTGAGGCTGGACAGAAACAGATTACTTAATAAAAACCAATCAAGATTATGCCAGGAAAAAACTCAAAGAAAATGATCGGAGCATGTATCGTTACTGCGGCACTGCTCTGTGCGCCTTCAGCACTGAAGGCCGAAGGTATGTTGTCACATTATACTTGTGTGGCAGATGCTATTCAGAAAGACAATCGTCCGGAACCCGCTAAGCGTCTGTTCCGTTCGCAGGCTGTAGAAAACGAAATCATACGTGTACAGAAACTGTTGCGTAACTCAAAGCTGGCCTGGATGTTTACCAATTGTTTCCCAAATACACTGGATACCACCGTACACTTCCGCAAAGGTAAAGACGGCAAACCCGATACTTTTGTATATACAGGAGATATTCATGCCATGTGGCTCCGTGACTCGGGGGCTCAGGTATGGCCTTATGTACAACTGGCCAATTCCGATCCGGAACTGAAAACAATGCTTGCCGGAGTTATCAACCGCCAGTTTAAATGTATCAATATCGATCCGTATGCCAATGCGTTCAATGATGGTCCTAAAGGGGGTGAATGGATGAGCGACCTGACGGATATGAAACCTGAGTTGCATGAACGCAAATGGGAGATCGACTCGCTTTGCTATCCGTTGCGCCTGGCTTATCAGTACTGGAAGACAACAGGGGATGCCAGTATCTTCGATGAAGAATGGATACAGGCAATCACCAACATATTGCGTACTTTTAAGGAACAACAGCGCAAAGACGGTGTGGGTCCGTATAAGTTCCAACGTAAGACAGAGCGTGCTCTCGATACAGTGACCAACGACGGACTGGGTAATCCGGTGAAACCTGTCGGACTGATTGTTTCCACTTTCCGTCCTTCGGACGATGCCACGACATTGCAGTATCTGGTTCCGTCCAACTTCTTTGCCGTATCTTCACTCCGCAAGGCAGCCGAGATACTGACAACCGTGAATAAAAAGACGGCTTTGGCCAATGAATGCAAGGCTTTGGCAAACGAGGTAGAAACAGCCCTGAAGAAATATGCCGTTTACAATCATCCCAAATACGGAAAGATTTATGCTTTCGAGGTGGACGGTTTTGGTAACCACATGCTGATGGACGACGCCAACGTTCCGAGCCTGCTGGCAATGCCTTATCTGGGTGATGTGTCGATTGATGATCCGATTTATCAGAATACCCGCCGTTTTGTATGGAGCCTCGACAATCCTTACTTCTTCAAAGGTAAGGCAGGCGAGGGCATTGGCGGACCACACATCGGATACGATATGGTATGGCCCATGAGTATCATGATGAAAGCTTTCACCAGCAAGGATGATGCGGAGATCAAGTCGTGCATCGAGATGCTGATGAATACGGATGCAGGTACAGGCTTCATGCACGAGTCTTTCCATAAAGACAATCCTGAGAAATTTACCCGTGCCTGGTTTGCATGGCAGAATACTTTGTTCGGTGAGTTGATCCTGAAACTGGTGAATGAAGGGAAAGTGGAGATGTTGAATAGTATACAGTAAGAATATAACGAAACAGAAATGAAT
>ENA-UESL01001260-UESL01001260.1-human-gut-metagenome-genome-assembly--contig:-NODE-1260-length-11234-cov-167.595501_pt1 | contig 11234 bp, 14 predicted proteins | sample MGYA00243008_ERZ508009 | MGnify/ENA primary metagenome ERZ508009 (study PRJEB26167, sample SAMN06115396) | human gut metagenome | host: Homo sapiens | place: China:Guangxi | collected 2016-06-08...
CAGAAGTGAAACGCCGTAGCGCCGATGGTAGTGTGGGGTCTCCCCATGCGAGAGTAGGGAACTGCCAGGCATCAAATAAAAGCGAAAGGCCCGGTCGAAAGACCGGGCCTTTTGTTTTATCTGTGGTCTGTCGGTGAGCGCTCTCCTGAGGAGGACAAATCCGCCGGGAGCGGATTTGAACGTTGCGCAGCAACGGCCCGGAGGGTGGCGGGCAGGACGCCCGCCATAAACTGCCAGGCATCAAATAAAGTGAAAAAGCCCATCCTGACGGATGGGCTTTTTTGCGTGTGTGCGGGGTAAAAAACGCCGGGCTGAACGTATTGTGCAGGCCTGATAAGCGCAGCGCATCACGCACATCGCAGCACCATCGGGTGCAAAGCAATATCCTGAGCCTCCATAACACAAGCCATCCTGCGGTATATGCGATAAACACCCAATCTGAATTATCTGTATTGCCTCCCGAAAATATCAGGATCTCCTGCGACAGTTACGTGTACCTTTATCTATTAGTAAGGGTCAATCCGGAGAATAAAGTGTTCGGAAAAATGGTATTAAACTACATGCCGGGTCTAAAAAATTTATTAGCGTACGATAAAAGCTGGCTAAAACATGATGTTAAAGCCGGGTTATCCGTTGCTGCCGTAGCACTACCGGTTGCGATTGCTTACGCTGAGTTGGCGGGAGTCGGGGCTATCGTCGGGTTATATTCCTGCGTTTTGCCAATGCTAGCTTATGCACTGTTTGGTTCTTCCCGCCAATTGATTGTTGGCCCTGATGCCACGACCTGCGCGGTAATTGCGGCAGTTGTGGTTCCTCTTTCTGCCGGAAATCCAGAACTCCACTGGCAGTTAACAATCGTCATGACCGTGATGATGGGAGGATGGTGTCTACTTGCCAGTAAGTTTCGCCTGGGTGCGCTTGCTGATCTGCTTTCTCATCCCATTCTAACGGGACTGCTTAATGGCGTTGCCGTGACGATTATTGTCGGGCAACTCGGTAAGGTGCTGGGGATTACGCTTGATGAAGAGCAAGTGATAGAGAAGATTATTGCCCTGCCAGGCCGACTCTCGGAAATTCATTTATTAACCTTAGGGATCTCCATCCTAACGTTAGCGATTTTAATAGCTATCAAAACGTTTCGTAGCCAATGGCCAGCACCGTTGATTGCAATTGTGATAACAACGGCGCTGGTATGGATCACATCTGCACAGCAGTATGGTATTGCCACTATTGGGGGATCGGGCTTCCAGTCTGGTTTGCCTGTTGTTCACTGGGGCTCATTTCAGCCTGGTCTGGCACGTGATTTATTGATCCCTGCGCTGAACCTGGCATTAGTCAGTTTTGTTAGCCTGATGCTAACCGCTCGCAGTTTTGCCGCGAAAAATGGATACGAAATAAATGCTGATGCTGAGTTCAGGGCTTTGGGTGTTGCGAATCTGATGTCTGGCTTATCTCAGGGGTTTGCGATTAGCGGAGCCGATTCCCGGACTGCGGTAAATGACTCCACCGGAGGGAAAAGTCAGCTGGTTTCCGTTGTTGCAGCCTTAATCATCGGAATTGTCGTGGTATTTTTCACGCAGCCATTACCATTTATTCCGGTATCTGCATTAGGCATTGTTCTAATTTATGCATCGTGGTCATTGATTGATTTACGCGGACTCTGGAATCTGAGGCGAAGAAATAAACCCGCATTTCGCCTGGCGTTCTTCACCTTTGGCTGTGTTCTGATTATTGGTGTTATTCAGGGGATCGGCCTTGCGGTATTGCTGGGTCTGTTGCAGTTCCTGCGCACAGTTTTTCGTCCTACTGAACACTTATTAGGAATTGACGAAAATGGGATGATTCACTCATTAGGTAATTCAACTGATGTGAAAATGATCCCTGGCGTGTTGATGTACCGATTTAACTCACCGCTGACCTATTTTAATGTGGCCTATTTTAAGCGCCGCGTTTTGAATTTAGTCGATGGTGCAGTACTACAACCTAAATGGGTGGTCATTGACGCCGTTTCTTGCTTTACCTATTCAGATATCAGCGTCCTGGCAACCATTAATGAGTTAAAACGGGACCTGAAGGGGCGGCAGATTAAGTTAATTCTTGCGGGCCGGAAAACGGAGTTAACACGCTGGTTTAAAGAGAGTCGACCGACAATGAAAGACGACGACATGATTCTGGCACCAGACCTTTATTTGGCGCTGCGGTTTATTCAAAGCAAAGAAAGCATGAGTGAGGGTGAATCTGGCGTTGTTGAATAAAGCAGATTTAGGTAAATGATCAGGCTGAATGGAAGGCGCTGAGGACGGGTTTTTCGTCCAGCAGGACCTGACATCGACCAGAACCCCATGTTGCTAAAGGGGGGATCAGCATCCGCCCGGGGACGGTGAGTTCCCCGGCAGAGCATTGATATCGGCAAGCTACCTGAAATATAAGCAGTGTGACTGTTGTTAACCTTACGCTGTGAATGCGACAGATCGCTTAAATGATATCCTTCCCATTGCTGGCTTCGAGCTCCCGAATCAGGCGCTTGTTGATCTTGCCAACGCTGGTTTTGGGAATATCCGGGACTATCCTTATCTGTCGTGGGATCGCCCATTTAGTGATGTGGCCGCGGTCGACGAATCCTTGTAGATATGTCGCTATGGCTTGCGGCTCCAGGTCCTCCCCTTCCTTGCAAACCACCAGAGCCAGGGGGCGTTCGCCCCACTGCTCATCAGGTATCCCGACGACGGCTACCGACCTGACCGCCGCGTGTGAGCTGATGAGGTTCTCCAGCTCCAGCGTGCTTATCCACTCACCGCCCGTCTTGATTACGTCTTTGATGCGATCCTTGATTTCCACTATCCCATGGGGATCGATAGAGGCTATGTCGCCGGTGTGCAGCCAACTGCCATTCCATAGCTCAGCTCCTTTCTCGGGTTCCTTCAGGTAGCCCTGAGTCAACCAAGGGGCTCGTACCACTATTTCGCCCAGGGCTTCTCCGTCGTGCACCACCTCCCGACCTTCGCCATCGACGATACGTAGATCCACCAACGGGACAGGCAGGCCGGTCCGAATCCGCAGGGGTAACTGTTCATCCATGGGAAGGGCCAGCTCGGCATCGCTTAAGTGGGTCATACAGAGCAGGGGACAGGTCTCAGACATGCCATAGCCGGCGTGAATGCGTATGCCCCTATGGTGGGCCTGTGTCGCCAGTCCAAGGGACAGTGAACTGCCACCGAGTAACATCTTCCATCCTGACAGATCAGTCTGCGTGGCTTCTTCGCACTCAAGGATCATCTGCAAAATGGTTGGCACACAATGCGAGAAGGTCACACCCTCATCGTGATAAAACCGCACCAGTTTGTTGGGTTCGTAACGACCGGGGTATACCTGCTTCACACCCAGCATTGTTGCGACATAAGGAGCGCCCCAGGCATGCACGTGGAACATAGGGGTGATCGGCATGTAGACATCGTTCGATCGTAGCAGCGACTGTCCCTCGTGGGCAGCCAGGAGACCCAGCTCATTGAGCGTGTGCAGGACCAGCTGGCGATGGCTGAAGTAGACTCCCTTGGGATTGCCCGTGGTTCCAGTGGTATAGAACAAGGTAGCTATCGAGTTTTCATCGAAGTCGGGGAAGTCAAAGAGTTCTCCCGCTGCGGCGAGCAGGGTCTCATATTCCCCGAGTACCGGCAGGCTGGTCGCCTTCGATTCTTCGTCGCTAAGCTGGATGTATCCCCGGACAGTGGTCAGCGTCTCAGCCAGTGACTCGACAACCGGCAAGAAGTCGTCGTGCACCAGTACCAGGTTGTCCTCGGCATGATTCATGGTGTAAGCGATTTGGTCCGCCGAGAAGCGGACGTTCACCGTGTGCAGCACGGCCCCAATCATGGGTACCGCGAAGAAGCACTCGAGGGCGCGATGGCTGTCCCAATCTAGCAGGGCGACGGTGTCTCCAGGCATGACACCGGCCGCTGTCAGCATGTTTGCCAGGCGATGAATGCGCTGTTTGAGGGTACGATAGTCGTAACGGAGCTTATCGGCGTAGACGATTTCTCGCTCGGGATGAGAACGCCCACCCGACAGCAGTAGGCTCTTGATCAGCAACGGATAGGCATGAGCCCCCTGCGCTGGCTGTATGATTTTTGTTTTCACCATCCAGATTCCTCGTTGACTCACTATTTGCTCGGTATGATGGCAATTGTAGATTAAGGTTGGCCTTTACTCCCTGGCGTTTGCTTCAGATATCGAGGCGGCGACCAGTTCCAGCCCCTGGGGATGAATGTGCGTACCTTGCAACGCGATCGGGTTATTCGCTACCTGCAGAATCCTGGCTACTCTATGCCCAGTTCCTTCACCCACTGGTTTAGTGCCCAAGGCTGTTCAGATAAATCACTCAAATCTGGCCTACGGTTAAGCACGCCAGAAAAAGAGGTGTGCCTGATACCGCTATATTTTTTGCAGTACCATCGTGGTCTCACTGGAAGGTTTAACTGGCGTGATGAGGTAGGGTAGGAGTCGCAGTGGACAGAACGATCAGAAATCTAGCAGAGCCCTGAAAGCAAAAAACCCGCCATAGGCGGGTTCTTCTGAATAGTGGTGCCGGACTCGGAATCGACTTTATCAGTTAACTTATTGAATTTTATTGTTTATTTTTTGTTTGATTGTTTTTGTGCCCTCATTTGTACCCTCAGTCCTTTTTGGTGCTGGATTGGGGGATTCAAACTCAGGAACGAGCGGGTAACATCGAAGGAAAATGCTTCGCGACAATGTCGTTCATTTTATCAAGCAGTTCTGGCCTTTTGAAGCTGATATGCGCTGTTCCCTTCTGAAAGTACTTAATAGTAAACATCTCATCCTCATAATGATTGCCGTGCCTATTTTCATGGATATGGTCTCCCAGTCGACGGGTAACATCGTCGCGGTTGTCGGGGACAGGTTTTCCATCGAGAAGCATCAGCATGCGCTCAAGGTCAGCCAGGCGATCACGCTGCCACCCCCAGTTCAAACCAAATCCCCACCGGTCATATTTGACCAGTCCCGTCACGATGATTTTCCCGCCAAACCTACAAGGGCTGTTTGTCTTAAAATTCCAGCTCAGACCTTTAAACACGTTAATCACGCCACGTTCAAAAACTTCACCTTTATTCAGATGTAATTGTTTAAAAGTGCTAAGGATATTTTCTTCGCTGATAGCAGGAATATCGTCTTTCTCCAGGCTGTTGTGCCACTCGTCGCGCGCCTGAGCGTCCATAAGTGAGAGCATTCCGGACCGTTGCATCAGCTCTCGCCAGATATCGCGATCGATGCTGCGGGTAATGGCTTTCATAGCCGTATCAGTGTCCTCCATCAGCCAGCAGTCATAACGGTATTGTCGCATTCCCCAGTCCTTTGCATCCCCACCACCGATGCTGCTGGTCAGCGTCGAGATGTCGGCAAGCTGGCGTATCAGTGTCTTAATCTGCTCCAGCGCAGCGTTACGTCCGGTGACGATACGTTCAATGCTGGTGGAGCAAATTATATCGGTATGGTCGGTTAAAACTTCGGGTCTGGTGATGGTGAGTTCTGACATAGTTTATATCCTTTGTATAAAGCAAAACGCCAGTCGGTGAGGGCTGGCGTTTATGCGTGTGGTAAATACAGGGCTGTGATTATTCTGAGCGGATGTGTTGCAGAGACTGAGCATGTCGGAAGGAGAGACTACCCGTCGAAGGTGCTAAAACCCGGCAACAGGTCACCCGCTGCATCCAGATGTAGCATATCGATCCCGTAACGTCGTATCAGTGTGGTCACTAACCGACGGCAGCCCTTTGAAAGCCCCAATCTCTTTAGTTCCAGCACTGGGTATAAGCGAGCATTAAGTCTGAGCAGGTAACCGTAGCCGGTGTACAGTATCCAGTCACTGTTGCCGCCTTCGTGGCGTTGAAGAGTGACCTGGTCGAGAATAGCGTTATCCTCACACGTGATATGAGCGGTACTGCACTGGATCCCATTCAGACGGGCGGTACGTGGTAGCTGATCTTCAACAACCAACTTCCCGGGGGCATCAGCAATACGAAGCGAGTAACCGTTATCATTGACCACATCAATCAGCGCAGCCAGCTCAATACCATCGAGATCGACGGCGATCCGGCCCCCATTAAGGGCCAGTACATTAACGGTATCGGCTTCCACCGTCAGGGACAGCTTCATTGCTGCCCCCTGGATGACTGCCCACTGATGGCGCAAGTCACCGCCTTATAGCCGGTACGTTGCATCAGGCCGGTGGCCTTTCTGGCCCGGAGTATGTCAATAGCGCTGATGAACGGAGACTGATGCTGAATGGAGAAACCGGGGCGATCAATTCGAACCAGTTCAGATTTTTCAACGAGAAAATTGAGTGCATCTGCCAGTGAAATCCCGGCGTCAATATGCTGCTGAATCACATTACTATCACCAAACTGTGTGTCGTTAAGCGAAAGGCCGTAATGCCTTTCCAGCAGATAAGTAAGAAGTTGCTGCCAGATTTCTACCGGCGACGGGTGTGACGATACCTTCCTCGTCGGGATGGTGGGTAAGGTTTGCATAAAGTTGATCTCTGTTAAATAAATAAGATGTTGATGGTCGGGGGGATAACGGTGAAGGGGGATGGTGAGTCACGGTGTTTTTCAGGTAATCCACTTACTGTCTGATGGCGTCAGGTGCGGCCTCCAGTGTGAACCAGTTAATGCCCTGTTCTGCGTCGTGATGGCTGGCTGCATGGCATAATGCCGCTCTGGCCTCTTCTGCCGTCACAGAGTCATCCACATTGCGTACATCGTCTTCGTATCAGAGTGAACACAATACGAAGTCGTCATTTTGATGTTGTTTCAGCAGTTCAATGACCTCGCTGATTTTACAGGCGTGTGGCATGGCTATTCTCCTCCGGGTTGTGCCACAGGTGGCGTCGCATAAATCGCAAGATAAACGTATCCGCAGGAGCCGAGGGTGTCTGCCTCGCAGGTCAGTCCTTTTGCGTAGAGCGTGACGCCGTGCTGATGTCGGGGAGTGAGTTCACCGCTGGTGAGCATTAACTCAAGTTGTTTCAACAGCAGTGGAAATGCCTGGTCCAGATGGCGCAGGTCTGATTCGCTGAAGGTACCGGTGATGCTGGCGCGATCAGCCAGGTAATGCAGCCGGTTGCCCTCCTGTACCAGTCGTGCGCCAAAACACGGGATAGCTGCAGGCTTAAGTCCCCACCAGGGGGCGGCAATATCGTGATTTGCTACATTTGTTGAGCTTTGCATTTAAGTAATCCTTAACTAGGTGTTAATTCAGGGTAACGCTGCGCAGGACAACATACGGGCCGTTGCGGTCCTGGCGGCGTTCAGCGAATACGGCGAGCACACCGCAGATATCCTGCACCTCCCGTCCGGCATAGTGGCAGATGCTACCGGACCACAGGTATTTCCCTGTACAGAAGCGGAACAGCCGCGACTGCGGATGCTGGCGGTATATCGCCATCACCTGGCGTTTGCTGATAATCTTCATCGTTGTTTTTCTCCTTACAGCCAGCCGCGTTCGGCAAAAGACACTATATCCATCCCGCCAACCACCAGGTGGTCCAGCAGGCGAATATCGACCAGCTCCAGGGCCTGTTTCAGGCGTCCGGTAATCAGCCGGTCGGCCTGACTGGGTTCAGCCTCTCCGGAAGGATGATTGTGCGCGAGTAGCGCGGCGGCAGCGTTGTGGTGAAGTCCGGCCTTCACGACCTCCCGTGGATGGACGGTAATGCTGTTGATGGTGCCGAGAAAAAGCGTATCGCAGGCGATGAGGCGGTGCTGGTTGTCCAGCCACAGCACCATCAGCGACTCCCTCTCCTGCGTGGCCAGATGCAGGCGCAGCCAGTCGCGCACGGCATTGCCGGACGTAAATGACGCACCGGGTTCACGGAGCTGCCCTTCCAGCAGGGTTAAGGCTTCCCTGACCGTCAGCTGGTCGGCAGAGGGTAATTCACGGGCAAACAGCGGTAACTGTTGTTCCATGGCGGCTGACCTCAGTCGATGATGTGCATGATCGCACTGCATTCCGCATGGCTGAGCGCGTAGTCCCGCAGGCGGTAATAGTGCTCCGTCATGGCGTCGCATTCGGTGCGCATGGCGTGGTGGCTGTAAGTCATCAGGCAGACCGCGATCCCGGCAGCCCCGGCGCTGAGCTCACCGCCGTTACCGTTCAGGGTGTTGAACAGCGACCAGAGTTTATCGCTCTCCGCTTCCGGGGCCATAAACGCGCCGCCGTTGCTGAGCGTGTAAAACTGCCAGATACCGCCGTGGTAGTCTGTGCAGAAGCGGTCCATCCACGCGAAGACTGTCGGTTCGAGGATTATCCACTGCGGGATGCTGCCGAAGTGCTGCGGCCAGAAGCTGATGCGCTGCTCGTCCTGTACGAGTGTGGCGGTCAGCGCTGGCGAAGAACTGGCAGGTTGTGGCGGTAACGGGAGGATATCGTTAAGGTTAATAATATCGGTCATGCTGGTTTTTCCTTGTTTATTTATCGGGTTGGGGATGTTGGTTCAGCCGGAGTGACGGGCAGGACTGCGCATAGCCGTCCTCATCACAGCGTGACGGCCAGTGGCCCTCCGGGAGGCTTAAGCTGCACAGGCTGAGTTCGCCGGGACGATAAAGAAGGTGTGAGCACCAGGCGCACAGGTCGTCATCGGAGATGGAGCGGCTGCAGGGATTGTTCTCCAGGGCGGTCGGATAAAGGGTTGCCTGGTGGGCGTTATCAGGTAGCGGTGGCATCAGCTCAGCGCCTGCTGAAGTTCTTCCGCCATCACCCAGAGGGCGCGATTGAGCTTAACGTCGCCGTCTATGCCTTTAACCGCCCGGGTATGGCTGCGTTTGCCTTTGGCGGTACGTCCTGGCAGACCCCCTTTCAGCAGGTTCTCCTGGCAACGATTGAACACTGACCACAGGTCGTCCTGACGGTCTTCATAGCGTCGGGGCGTCAGTATCTGGGATGCCGCCACTGGCTGGTGCTCTTCCCCGAAGCGATACGTCAGCGCGGCTCTGGCAAAAGCCTGCTGTGCCGGTGGGGGAAGTAGCAGTGACTGCATGGCGTCCCGCTTTTCTTCCACCCGGTCAAATATCCCCAGCACCTCATAAGCCCCTTCAATGACCTTCTCAACCACGTTGCCTTTATGTGGCACGCGCACCTCACCAAAGGTTTCGCCACAGACAAGTCCGTTCTGGCAGACAAAGCGAAACAACCCCGGCAACATCTGGTATGAGCTGGAGCCGTCATGGCTGTTGAGGAGGATGATTTCGGGGACCTGTTTACCGGTAATCTGGCCTTCACGACGCAGGCGCAGCATGTGCTTCGTGTGGTCACGTTTATTCAGGTCGCGCACGCGGGTCTGGCAGGCAAAAAACGGACGAAAGCCTTCGCGCTGCAGGTTATCGAGGAGGGTAATGGTCGGGATGTACGTGTATCTGTCTGAACGAGATTCATGTTTCTCTTCACTGAATACGCTGGGCACATAGTGCACCAGTTCATCGCGGGTTAACGGGCGGTCGCGGCGGATCTGGTTTGTCCGCCCGAAGCGGCTGGCAAGTCTCATGGTGAGTACCTCTGTAGTAAATGAAACGGTATAAACAAAAAAGCCATGTGCCCCGAAGGGAACATGGCCTGTTAGTCGTGTGACGGGTAATTGGCTGAGGGGCGTGCTGAGTCAGACCTGGTGGGGGATACCGTGGCTGAGCAGATAGCGGTTAAGCCATCCCCCGGCACTGGCTTCAAAATTCCACGCACGCCAGATCAAGTGCCTCTCGCTGTCGCGAATGACCAGCCGAAAGTGCGTGCCCTGGTCATCTTCAATAGCGACGTTCTGGTGCGACATCACGACGACCTCAGCCTGCCTGCGGGTAAATGTGTCTGCGGGCAGTAACGTGTGCATCGTCATCTCCTTATTAGCGTCATAAAACAAAATGCCCCGCTCAGTGAGCAGGGCATCAGTGTGTTAAGTGTGTGGTAATAATCTGCAGTATCTGCTCCATCAGCGCTGCGATTAAGGCACCAGTCAGCAGGGCTGCCGTCTGTCTGGCAATATAAATGCTGTCTTCGCCGTAATCTTCTTCGCGAAAGTGGTCTTCCACAAACTGCTGTGCCCTGTTGCTGGCGCACCACGTCAGCACCTGACATAAGGTGTTGAACACGATTTTCAGTAATGTCATTCGGTCATATCTCAGTGGGCGATCCGGATGAATCAGGGGCACATGGGAATGCCCCTGCCGGATAATAAGAGGAGAGCTGCGTTACTGCGGTGACGGAGACTCCGGCGGCACGGGGCCCTGACCATGAATAATCCGGTGTTTCGCCAGCGCCTGTGGCATGTCGTTGATGCAGTAGGTGATGTAGAAGACGTTGAACAGCACGGTGTAGAACGCATTCATTCTGAGGTCGAAACGGAAGGTGTTCAGCGCATAGTGTCGCAGTGCAGCCCTGGCCTTAAAGGCCCAGACGATGTACATCACGCCGCAGGCAAGCGACAGAATGCCGCTTAAGGCCAGAAGTGTATCGCTGCCCGTGTCGTAGCCGGCGAGGTCCGGTGAGGCCATCACGCCGAATTGTCGTCCGAGCCCAAAACAGACGGAGAGCCAGATGATAAACAGGTTGCCGCAAACCGGATACCCGGTGGTGTCGCTCATAATATCCTGCTTTTTATACAGCCAGAGCAGCGGCCAGATACCGCAGGTGGCGACGGTGAGCAGCACGAAGTTCAGGGTCGGCGTCGCCAGTCGCTGGCTGAGTGTCGAAATGTCGGTCATATCGTATTGTCCTTGATTGATTTTGCTGTAAACAGGGGATGCGCCGGGTTACCCGGCGGTCAGTGTCGTGCATTCGGGCATATCAGCCAGAACCTTGTGGACGTTTCCGGCCGAAGGGGTAAAGTGCCCCACCTGTTTGTCGTTGACGTAAACGTCAAATGACGTTGCCTTTCTGATGGCATCAATGAACGACAGCCAGGCATTGTCGCCGTTACGCCAGCCGAGGGATGACGGCAACGGGAACGTCTGGTCGTCCGTCACCATGGTGATGGTGGTTTTCTCATCCTGTGAATCGGCACCGCTGCCGTCAGGCAGGGTGAGCATGACGTGATGTTGCAGGATATTCTGGTCGTCAGGGTTGCCGGTGCAGTTCAGATTCAGCATCACCTTTTCGGGGCTGGTGATGATGTACTCGGTGACGCCCATACCGAAGCCACTGCTCCACATATTGGGGACCGCCTGTGCCGTGAT
>ENA-UESL01001276-UESL01001276.1-human-gut-metagenome-genome-assembly--contig:-NODE-1276-length-11127-cov-8.845520_pt1 | contig 11127 bp, 8 predicted proteins | sample MGYA00243008_ERZ508009 | MGnify/ENA primary metagenome ERZ508009 (study PRJEB26167, sample SAMN06115396) | human gut metagenome | host: Homo sapiens | place: China:Guangxi | collected 2016-06-08...
TCACCATCATAATAATGGCAAGTCCGATGATTTTGACGACGTTGCGGAACAGGCGGACAATCGTGTTGGCATACAGGTCATTGACCGCCTCGGTGTCGTTGGTGATGCGCGTGACGATTCTGCCCACAGGCGTCAAGTCGAAGAAGCGCATGGAGAGGCTCTCGACATGCGCCATCAGCTCATTGCGCAGGGTATAAACGATGTTCTGCCCGGTTTCCTGAATCTTCAGGTACTGCAGGCGATTGCAGACAAATTGCAGCAGCAGGATGGCCACATACAGCCCCGCCGCAATCAGGATGCCCTGAAAGCGCGTTTCCGGCGGCAGATCCTGCGCGCTCTGCTGGGTGATGTACTTGTCAATCGCGTCGCCGATGATGCGCGGGCGGGCAATGTCGAACACCGTCAGCAGCCCCACCAGCACACAGCACAGCGCAACCGTTTTCCAGTAGGGCTTGATGTAGCCCATCAGGCGCAGGAAGGCGTTGCCGTGATACGAAACGTCCTGCGGCTCGTTATCCCCGAACTTACTCCGCATGTGCAGCGCCTCCTTCCTCGTGAAGTTCCTTTTCCAGCTGCTGCTTGCGGTACAGGCTTGCGTACAACTTGCCGTTGTTCAGCAGCTCCTCGTGCGTGCCGTACTCCTCCACCTTGCCTTCGTCCAGCACAAGAATATGGTCGGCATCCTGAATGGTGGAAATGCGGATCTGGAAGAAGCGATCAAGGCAATCGACCAGGTAGGCGGGAGTGGAGTGTCTTTGCTACCGGATTATGCAAAGGTATTTGCCAATGATAATAAAAAGAATAATGAGATCATTTTCTCTTTTTATTTTGAACGCTATGAAACTGGAAATCTTTCTATTGCAACCAACACTACATCGAGAACCGATAATTTATCGATGGCTGTCAACTTGGCCGATGCGGCAACTTCACCCAATCAGAGCCGCCATGTCTATGCCCCAAGTGATAAGGCCAGAGAGTTGTATCTTAAGTATCCGGGCGATAGGCGCTATAAAGTCGCCATGATTGATTTGGTGGATAAAGATGGTAACCTGATTTTAACCCAGACAAACAAATTCAGGGGGAAGGCCTATTCCGACGATCGTTATTTTGACGATGACTTGATAGCTTATCGTTGGGGAGATCTTCTTCTGTTGCGTGCTGAGGCCAATGCTGCACTCAATAAGATATCTGAGTCTCTTGTCGATCTGAATGAGGTTCGTGACCGGGCGGGCCTGGAGCCCTATGATGGCCCGAAAGATAAGATTGCTGTAGAGAAAGAAATCTGTGACGAACGTTTAAGAGAGCTTTTTATAGAGCAAAAACGATGGTTTGATTTGGTGCGTTTCCATTGTGGCGGGACCATTGACATTTATAAGGAGGTGCCCAATTTGAATGACAAGCCCGGTTATCCGTTGTATTTCCCAATCAATTATAATGATATGGTCTTAAATGACAAACTGGTGCAGACAGATGGGTACGAAAGTAATGTAGAGAGATAGAATATAAAAAGAAGGAACTGTGTGGAGTAGCTGTTATATACTTTTACACAGTTCTTTTGATACGGAAGTATAATAATTTAAAGCATAAGTTTATGAAGAACACAATCTTGAAACTGTTTCTATTGTTTTGTGCTGTTCCTTCAATCGGACAAAATGTCCATCCCAATCTGCCTTGGATCGACATATCGGGGCAGCGTGAACGGCAGGTGACAATAGCTCCGGGCAGACCGGATTTATATAACGGACATCCTACTACTGTAATGATGGATGATCATAAGACTATTCTTTGTATCTGGTCTTACGGGCATGGAGGTAAAGCGTCTTTCATAGCCGAAAGTAAGGATGCCGGGCTGACTTGGAAAAATGGTAAAACCCCTGCTGACTGGCAGACGATGAGCAATTGTCCCAGTATTTATAAACTGACGGATAAGCAGGGGAAAGAACGTGTCTTTGTGTTTAGTGCCTGGCCGGACATGCCTATGACTTATAGTGAAGACGGAGGGAAGAGCTGGAGTCCGGTCCGTAGTTTGAATAAACCTTGTGTGATGGCGTTTTCAAGCATTGTAAAATTGAAGAATGGCGATTATCTCGGGTTGTATCACCGTGGACAGAATGATCGGGACCGTCCTCCGTTGACTTTGTGGCAATCTGTCTCACATGACGGAGGACTGACCTGGAGCGAGTCGGTGAAAGTAGGCGAGATGGAGGGGCGTTCACCCTGTGAACCCTGTGTCTTCCGCGCTCCCGATGGCAAACGGCTTGTCTGTGTAGCGCGTGAAAATAACCGGGTAGGCAATTCTCTTATGATGTTTTCTGATGATGAGGGAACCACCTGGTCTCCTTTGCAAGAAACTCCCTGGGGCCTGACCGGAGACAGGCATGTAATAAAGTTTACTCCTGACGGTCGTATGATTGCCGTCTTTCGGGATATGGCTCCCAACAGTCCGACGAAAGGGCATTTTGTAGCCTGGGTCGGTAATTATAAAGATTTGCTTGAGGGAACTTCCGGACAATATAAAATAAAGCTTTTACATAGTTATGCCGGTTCGGATTGTGGATATCCCGGTCTCGAAATCCTTCCGGATGGGACTATTGTCGCCATCACTTATGTTAAAATGCGGCCGGGCCCTGAACAACACTCCATTGTCGGCGTACGCTTCAAGCTTGAAGAAACTGATAAAATGCTATATTAACTTTTATCCCCAATTTTACCAATATGCGTTATATTTCGATATTGTTTTTATTGAGTTGTTTTTTACTCAGTACTCCGTTACGTGCCGAGCGGATGAAAGTTATTGTTCGACAGCCCATAGTACCGGTCTTGACAAAAAAGGAGATTAATCCGGTTTTGCAATTAAAGTTGATAAAGAGCTGTCCGGGACCATGTTTTGTAAAGGAGATCGGATTATCCCTGAAAGGTACTACTTTGTTGACCGATTTAACTCATTTGAGTTTATATAGAGTTGCCGGAAAGAGGGGGCTTTCTGACTGGGAAAAGTGTGTCGACTCAGTTGCTCCCGCTTTAAAAACGGTTTTAGACACTCCGTTGGAATTGAAATCAGATACTACCATACTGTGGGTAACTGTTAAATTGAAAGATAAAGTTGACTTAACCCATCGTGTGACGGTCAGTTGTGATCATGTGACGACGACTTGTGGTAAGGCTTCTGTAACTTCCGTTCGTCCGATTGTCGCACTCCGTACCGGAGTCGCTGTACGGCAAAGAGGGGAAGATGGAGTTCATACTTCGCGTATTCCCGGCATTACTACTTCCCTGAAAGGAACTTTGATGGCCATATTTGATGCCCGTTACGATAGTTCGCGTGACTTGCAAGGTGATATCGATATTGCGATGATGCGAAGCCTGGATGGTGGAATGAGCTGGCAGCCGATGCAGATAGTGCTCGACCGCAAAAAGTGGGGTGGATTGCCAGAGAAATATAATGGAATCAGTGATGCTTGTATCCTGACCGATGAAAAGAACGGTACTATTTATGTGGCGGGACTCTGGATGTATGGAGTCTTAGATCCCCGATCGGGTAAATGGGTGGAAGGAATGACGCAGGACAGTACCCGTTGGATACACCAATGGCATGCGAAAGGTTCTCAGCCCGGGCTCGGGGTTAAAGAGACCTGTCAGTTCTTGATTACGAAAAGCGTGGATGACGGACTGACTTGGAGTGACCCTGTAAATATAACAGCACAAACCAAGAAACCGGAATGGTGGCTGTATGCTCCGGCACCGGGGCATGGCATTACTTTGAAAGACGGTACATTAATATTTCCCACACAAGGCCGTGATAAAGATGGAATACCATTCTCTAATATTACGTATAGCAAGGATGGGGGGAAAACATGGATAGCCTCTAAGCCGGCTTATCACAACACTACGGAGTGCATGGCAGTCGAATTACAGGATGGCAGTGTCATGTTGAATATGCGTGATAACCGTAATCACGGTAATAAAAAGGTCAATGGACGCCGTATTTGTGTCACCTCTGATCAGGGAAGCACATGGACGGAACATTCCACTTCCCGAAAAGCATTGATAGAGCCTACTTGTATGGCAAGTATTCATCGACATACTTATCAGGAAAACGGCAGGCAAAAGACTCTTCTTCTATTCTGCAATCCGGAGTCTTATGACAGTAGAGACCACATGACGCTAAAGTGCAGCCTGGATGATGGAAATACCTGGGATTCCGGCCGGAAAATCATGTTGGATGAGTTGGGAAGTTTTGGCTATTCCTGCATAACTTCGGTCAATGATTCTACGATTGGTGTTTTTTATGAAAGTAGCCAGGCACAGATGGTTTTCCAACAAATACAGTTGAAAGAGCTCATAGGTAAAGGTAAATCATATAAAGGGAGATAGTTGGTATGAAAAATAGAAAAATATATCCTTGGATCGTTGTCGGACTTTTATGGTTTGTGGCATTATTAAATTATATGGATCGTCAGATGCTGTCAACCATGAAAGATGCGATGCAGATAGATATTATAGAATTGCAGTCGGCTACCAATTTTGGGCGGCTAATGGCAGTCTTCCTTTGGATTTACGGTCTAATGAGTCCGATGGCAGGAATTATTGCCGATCGCGTCAGTCGTAAATGGTTGATTGTCGGGAGTCTTTTTGTCTGGTCGGCGGTCACTTATGGTATGGGGTATGCCGATACATTTAATCAAATCTACTGGTTGCGCGCATTGATGGGAGTCAGTGAGGCATTATACATTCCTGCGGGCCTCTCCTTGATAGCCGATTGGCATCAGGAGAAATCACGTTCGCTGGCAGTCGGTATCCATATGACGGGACTGTATGCCGGTCAGGCAATTGGCGGGTTTGGTGCTACGGTAGCTGCGGCTTATTCGTGGCATACTACATTCCATTGGTTCGGTATTGTAGGCATTGTCTATGCATTGGTCTTGATTATATTCCTTCGTGAGAATGAAGAACATGCCAGGGTCATTCGGGCCATGCATACAGATAAATCAAAAAAGATTCCGTTGTTTAAAGGAGTGACTCTTTTATTCGGTAATATTGCTTTTTGGATTATTCTGTTCTATTTTGCGGCTCCCAGTCTTCCCGGATGGGCTACGAAGAATTGGTTGCCTACCCTGTACGCTGAGAATCTCGATATCCCTATGGCTGAGGCAGGGCCTATATCCACTATAACGATTGCTGTCTCTTCTTTCATCGGAGTTATTCTGGGAGGGTTATTGTCAGACCGTTGGGTATGCAAAGACATACGCGGACGTATCTATACAGGCGCAATCGGGTTAGGGTTGACCATACCTGCGCTTCTTTTATTGGGCTTAGGCAATGGTTTCATCAGTATAGTAGGTGCAGGATTTCTGTTTGGGGTCGGTTTCGGTATGTTCGATGCCAATAATATGCCTATTTTGTGCCAGTTTGTTTCGGCCAAATATCGGGCAACGGCCTATGGTATAATGAATATGACCGGAGTTTTTGCCGGAGCAGTTGTAACAAGCTTGTTTGGAAAATGGACGGACGGTGGCAATCTGGGATTGGGATTTGCTATTCTGGGAGGTATTGTATTGTTGGCTTTGGGCATGCAGTTGTGCTTTCTTCGTCCGCACACGGATAATATGGAATGATACAAATCATTTCCCGGACAGGAGGGAATAAGGTTCCGGTCCGGGAAATGACTGTATCAGAACGGTTAGTTTACAGTCCCAATACGTTTGGGGTTGTTTCTGCTTGCTGATTATTGAACTGTCCGTTCAGGTTCTCTCCCTCTTTCGGGTTCAGCTCCAGCGATTTCTTCATATCTTCAATCGAACCGTCTTTGTCCCCGTTTAATAGTTTGGCACGTCCCCGTTCATGATAGGCAGCTCCAAAGTTCGGATTCAACTCGATAGCTTCGTCAAACAGCTCAATAGCAGCTGTCAATTTCTTCTGTGTGATAAATAGTTGTCCCAGATATAGGTAAGCTTGTTCGTTGAAGGGGTTTATCTCTGTCACATGGAGATAGTCCGTCTCTGCTTCTTCTTCCTTTCCGGTGGCTTCTTTTATTTTGCCACGTAGCAGGAGGGCAGCTTCTTCGTCCGGATTCTGTGCAAGTATGGCTTCAATATCTTCCATAGCCTCTGCAAATTGCTGCATCTTATACAGTGCTTCGGCACGGAGCAGTCGGGCTTCCGTGAAATCATCTTTCAGCACAATGGCTTTTGTCAGGTGGGCGATGGCCATTATTCCGTTATCCAATCCATGATTGGCTTTGCCCAACAGGTAGTGTGCCATTGCGTTTCCTTCTTCCAGTGCGATGGCTTTCTGGGCGGCATCGGCCATCTCCTGATAATCTTCTTGCATGAAGCAGAGATTGGCCAGGGTCAGGTACGTGCTTGTCAATTCTGGTTCCAGTGCGATCATACGTTCCAGCAACTCATGTGCTTTCCCGAATTCACCGGTCTGGATGTAAAGCTGGCTCAGATAATTCAGTGTTTCGAAATCTTCTTCAATGGCCAGCGCTTCGTTAAAGCACTTAATGGCATAGTCCGGACGTCCCATACGTTGGGCACGCAGGCCGTCATATTTAAATATCTCAAAGTTCTTTTTGGCGTTTTTTTGTTTTTCTTCCTCAGGGTTTTCTGTTTTCCCCGCAAAAAAAGATTTAAAGAAGTTCGGCATGATCAAAGTTTTTTTAGTTTGGTTGCAAATGTAGTAATTTCATCACATAACCCTGTTGCTTTTCAGGAAGTTTTTTCAGTAAGCAGTCCGTTCTCAGAGCTCAGTAAGCCCTCGTCCAGCATAAACCGTATCACTTCGCTTAACTGCTCTTTATCTGTATTTATGTGTGAAGCTATCTCCGCCGGAGTCATCGGATGCTCTTTCAGCAGAGCACATATTTGCTCTCTCAGTCCGTCGAAGGTGCTTTGTGATATATCCGGTTCGGCGCGGTGGCTGAGGCAGACGTCACATTGCCCGCAGTTATGTTCGTTCTTCTCTCCGAAGTAGCGGAGCAGCATCCGGCTACGGCAGACATTCTCCGAAGTGACATATTCCACCATGGCATGGATACGGGTTTCATAGCGTTCTTTCCGTTCTTCATATACTGCTCGGGGTATTTGCAGATAATGGAGGTCTATCCGCTCACGTGTATATATAATGTAAGGTGTTTTTTTGTGCGGGATGTAGTCGACGATACGGCGCTTGCTCAGCATCACCAGCAAGTCGTAAATCTGTTGCCGGGTCAGTCCCGTACGTACCGCCAGAGTCTGCTCGCTGATGTAGGCATAGTCTGTAAAGACACCCGTGTAAGATCGCAGAATCATTTGTATCAGTTTCTCTGCGGCTTCTCCCATCTCACGGAGTTTATATAACTCATCCCGGCGGATCGTGAAGATAATCCGTGAGGCATTGTCCTGCTCATCGGTATATTCCAGGTATCCTGCCTGTGTCAATATCTTCAGTGCGCTGTCTGCAGGTACGGGAAAATATTTGAACTTGCGGCAGAATTCTTCCAGGCTGAAGTCATACATGCATCCCAGCCCGTCGCCCATCGCCATCTGATAATGATATTGCAGATGCTCGTACACATCTTTTATATAGTCTTTATCCGGGAAAGTATCTGCAATACGTTTGCTGAGCGTTGTTTTATCCGACTTGGCATAGAGTATCACCGCGTATGCCTTTTGTCCGTCTCGTCCCGCCCGTCCCGCTTCCTGAAAGTAGGCTTCCGGTGAGTCGGGCAGGTCCAGGTGGATGACGATACGTACGTCCGGTTTGTCAATGCCCATACCGAATGCGTTGGTAGCTACCATCACCCGGCTTTCTCCGTTTTGCCATCGTTTCTGGCGAAGATCTTTGGTTGCGTTATCCAGTCCCGCATGATAAAAGTCGGCCGTGATTCCTTCGTTTACCAGCAGCTCGGTTGTTTCTTTGGTTTTTCGTCGGCTTCGTACATATACAATCGCGCTGCCTTGTATCCGGTTCAGTATGTGCAGCAACTCCCCGTTTTTATTATCAGTGGGGCGAACGATGTATGCCAGATTCTTTCGTTCGAAGCTCATACGGAACACGTTTTCTTCCCGGAAGCGGAGGCGCTCCTGTATGTCCTTCACTACTTCGGGAGTGGCCGTGGCGGTCAGTGCCAAGACCGGAGCATCCGGTACGAGATCCCTGATATCCGCTATTTTCAGATAAGCCGGACGAAAGTCATATCCCCATTGTGAGATGCAATGGCTTTCGTCTACCGTAATCATACTGATTTTCATGGACCGGAGTTTGGCCCGGAAGATTTCGGTATCCAACCGTTCGGGAGAGATGTATAGAAACTTATAGTCGCCGAAGATGCAGTTCTCCAATGCCACCACAATCTCTTGCCGTGTCATTCCTGAATAGATGGCTATCGCTTTGATTCCGCGCTTTTTCAGGTTCTGCACCTGATCCTTCATTAGAGCAATCAGTGGGGTGATGACAATGCACAATCCCTCTTTGGCAAGGGCCGGAACCTGAAACGTAATTGACTTTCCGCCTCCGGTGGGCATCAGTCCCAGTGTGTCTTTTCCATTGCCAATGCTGGTTATGATGTCCTCCTGCAGGTCGCGGAAGGAATCATAACCCCAATATTGCTTTAAAATCTCTTGGTAAGTCACTCTATCGGTTTGATATCTTCAATCTGCAACTGCACTTCCCCCCGTTTGTGGGTGTTCTCTTCAATGGTATAGCAGATGTCAAATGATCGCTTGGTTTTGATATATCTCACGTGTGAACTTTGTCCGAAGGCGATGCCGTTCATCACATTGTTCGATTTGTTGTCTACCAGTTCCAGTTTGATGTGTTCCTGATCGCGACCGACCACCTTGCTTGTTCCATAATCGTACACGTGATGTGTGCAGAACACCGGTTTCTGGTTGTCGGGACCGAACGGGTTGAATCGTTTCAATTCATTGAAGAACTTCGGCGTGATATCTTTAAAATCTATTTCGGCATCGATATCGATCACTGCGCTGGTCTGTTCCGGCAGTATATGTTCCGACACGAAACTTTCGAATCTCTCGGTGAATGCCTGTACGTTTTCCACTTTCATCGATAGCCCGGCAGCATAGGTATGCCCTCCGAAGTTTTCGAGCAAGTCACGGCAATGTTCGATAGCTTTGTAAACATCGAAACCGGATACGGAACGTGCCGAACCGGTTGCCATATCATCCGTCCGGGTCAGTACGACTGCCGGACGATAGTAAATCTCCGTTAATCGTGAGGCAACGATTCCGATCACTCCTTTGTGCCAGTCTTCATTGTAAAGCACTATCGAACGACGGTCTGCCAAGCCTTCCAGTTCGGCTACGATTTTATTGGCTTCTTCCGTCATGCTCTTATCCAGATCCTTCCGGGTTTCGTTGTATTGGTTGATTTGTCCGGCTTTCTCGAGTGCTGCCGAGAAATCTTTCTCAATCAACAGGTCTACCGCTTCTTTTCCGTTCTGTATACGTCCGGAAGCATTGATGCGGGGACCTATTTTGAATACAATGTCGCTCACCGTAATTTCTTTTTCCGATAATCCGCATACATCGATAATCGCTTTCAGTCCTACGCTCGGATTGCCGTTCAGCTGTTTCAACCCATGATAGGCCAGGATACGGTTTTCGCCCATGATCGGTACAATATCCGATGCAATGCTTACGGCGGTCAGGTCGAGCAACGGAATCAGGTGATGAAACTCAATGCCGTTACTGATGGCAAAAGCCTGCATGAATTTGAAGCCTACGCCACATCCCGAAAGATGAGTGTATGGGTATGTATTATCCAGTCTTTTGGCATTCAGGATGGCAACGGCAGGGGGCAATACGTCGTCCGGTACATGATGGTCGCAGATGATAAAGTCAATTCCCTTCTCTTTGGCATACGCAATCTCTTCTACGGCTTTAATGCCGCAGTCCAGTACGATGATAAGCCCTACTCCGGTTTCAGCGGCGTAGTCAACTCCTTTTTTGGAAATTCCGTATCCTTCGTTATAACGGTCAGGGATGTAATAGTCAAGGTTCGAATAGAACTGTTGAATGAACTTGTAGACCAGTGCCACAGCCGTGGTACCGTCCACATCGTAATCTCCATAAATCAGAATGCGCTCTTTCTTTCCCATCGCCATGTTCAGGCGTTCCACTGCGATGTCCATATCCTTCATTAGGAATGGATCATGCAAATCGGGCAATTGCGGACGGAAGAATTTCTTGGCATCCTGTGCCTTCGTAATTCCCCTTTGTACCAAAAGTCGTCCCAGGACGGGGCTAATGCCTAGTTCCTGAGCCAATGCCCGGCTTATCTCTGCCTGTTCTTGTGTGATGGGTCGATAATTCCATTTGTGATTCATTTTATATATTGTTTTTTCTTTTTATCTGTTCTCTGATGCCGGAAGTGCATAACTTTCCAACAAGCTGTAAAAGTACGAAAAAAACCGGAAGTGTGGGGGATATACTGAAAAAAATAATTGCTTGTGTTTTGTTTATCGATATTTGGTGCGACATGGTGAATCTACTATCTTTGTATCGTACTATTAAGTGTTATAATTATGCAAGATATAATAAACGGGCGTTGCGGTTGGTGCGGAAGTGACGAACTGTATGTGAAGTACCATGATCAAGAGTGGGGAAAATTGGTGACCGATGACAAGACGCTGTTTGAGTTTCTTGTGTTGGAGAGTGCTCAGGCCGGTTTGAGTTGGATAACCATCCTTAAGAAACGTGAGGGGTATCGCAAAGCCTTTTGCAATTTCGATGCTGAGTCGGTGGCACAAATGACCGATGAAGATGTTGAACGGTTGATGCACTTTGATGGCATTGTGAAAAATCGTCTGAAGATCAAATCGACCATCACAAATGCAAGGTCATTTCTCGCCGTACAAAAGGAGTTCGGTAGTTTTTATGACTATACTCTATCATTCTTTCCCGACAGAAAACCGATTGTCAATACATTTCAATCATTGAGTGAGATTCCGGTATCATCTCCCGAATCTGATGCCATGAGCAAGGATATGAAAAAACGGGGATTTAAATTCTTTGGAACTACGATTTGCTATGCTCACTTGCAGGCCTCCGGATTTATGAATGATCATCTGGTGGATTGCATCTGCCGGAAGAGGTAAATAACAATATAACTGTATACAGTGGA
>ENA-UESL01001277-UESL01001277.1-human-gut-metagenome-genome-assembly--contig:-NODE-1277-length-11127-cov-7.435837_pt1 | contig 11127 bp, 9 predicted proteins | sample MGYA00243008_ERZ508009 | MGnify/ENA primary metagenome ERZ508009 (study PRJEB26167, sample SAMN06115396) | human gut metagenome | host: Homo sapiens | place: China:Guangxi | collected 2016-06-08...
CACTCGGACTTTTCTTCTTCGGGAAGATTGTCCTGGAAGGTCATCACCCGGTACTCGTCGGGGATGCTGCCGCGCTCGCCGTCGTAAAACTCATGGAAGCTGCTGCCGGTATCCCAGACATACCCCTGATCTGTGAAGCTGCCGTTTTCATCCATCGCCACGTCCCGGCCATAGGCTTCATAGTCGATGTAATTTTGCAGGTGCTCCGGGATCTGCATGACCTCCAGCTCATCAATGTAATACCGTCCCAGATCGTCATAATCCTCAATATTGGGGTAAATCTCATAGCAGTCCAGATTTTCCGTCAGGTTGATGATCTCCTGCAGGCTGCCGCAATGGTCGCCCATTTCCATACCGGCTTGAAACTGCGCGTATTCGCTGTCGCTCATTTCCTCCAGCTTCGACGCCAGATAATTGAGCTCGTCCAGATTTTCGTATTCGCCCAGCTTGTCATAGAGGCCGTCCACATAGCAGTCATAGTCCGTGATGAACCATTCCTCATAGGGCTGGCCGAAGTCGTCCCTCTGGCCGATGCCGATACGCTTGAATACCTCCTTCATTTCCTCGGCGGTGGTGGGGAACTTCACCCACTCGCCCACAAGCTCGCCCTCGTTGTACTTGCCAAGATTGGTGATAAAGGCGGCAAAGGGATAATCCTTGTTGTAACTGTAATCCGGCATATACGCTCCTCCTTCAGCTTCGCTTATTTTTGGGAAATTCCAGCTTGAAATCGATGTACCTGCCGCCCGTGTCGCAGAGGATCACGGCGGCGTCATAGGCGGTCTGTTTCTTTTCAGACCACATTCCCTTGACATTGGTACGTCCCTTTTTCAGAAGGTCCGCTGCCATTTTCTTTGTCAGCTCCTTCTTGCGGCTCGTCCAGAAGCGGTCATTTTTCCAGAGAACGAAACCGCAGGACCGATCCGAACACGCAAAGTTCTTCTTGCCCTCATAAACCGGCTGGCCGCAGCGAGGGCAGGTACCGATCACTTCCTTCTCCGGGGCAAACAGCTTTTTGCCATCCTCGGAAATGCAGGAATAGGTGGACACGATCTCCTGGACCATCGTGCGGATACCGTCCATGAAGGTATCCGGGTCAGCGCCGCCCTTTGCGATCTCCGTCAATTTTTGTTCCCATTCCGCCGTCAGCATGGGAGAGGTCAGCGGCTCCGGCAAGACTGTGACAAGGTTGATACCGGCTTTTGTGGGGATCAGGCTCTTGCCCTTGCGCTCCACGAATCCGGCAGCCACCAGCTTTTCGATGATAGCCGCCCTAGTGGCGGGCGTGCCCAGTCCTTTTCGCTCGGCGTCCTCCGGCGTATCCTCCTTGCCTGCGTTCTCCATAGCGGACAGGAGGGTATCTTCGGTATAGGGCTTCGGCGGCTGGGTGAAATGCTCGGTAACGGAAACCTCTGCACCGTCAAAAGTCTGCCCTTCGGTGAAGTCCGGGAGAGTGTCGCCGTCCCCATCCGCAGGCTTTTCCTTCAAGAAGGCACGGAAAATGCGGTCGATTTCCCGCCAGCCTTCGGAGAGAATACGCTTGCCTTTTGCGGCGAAGGAATAACCGCCGCAATCAAAAGTTACCGTGACTGCCTCATACACATACGACTCCGCTGATGCACACAGCAGCTTGCAGCAGACCAGGAGGAACAAATTGCGCTCGCCCAAGGGCAGAGCTTTGATATCCGCTTTTTCAATCTCCATCGTGGGGATAATGGCGTGGTGGTCGGATACATCTTTATCGGAGATCATGGTCTCCACCAGCGGGAAGAAGTTGCTGATCCCGTCAAAGGGCGGCAGCTTTGCCGCCAGGTGGATCACACAGGAGGCCGTTTCCGCCATGTCGGAGGTCAGATACCGACTGTCCGTGCGGGGATAGGTCAGCAGCTTCTTTTCGTAGAGGCTCTGGGCGTAGTCTAAGGTCTGCTTCGCCGTATATCCAAACAGGCGGTTTGCCTCACGCTGCAAGGTGGTGAGATCATAGAGCTTCGGAGGCTGTTCCTTCTTCGGCTCTTTCGTGACAGAGGTACAAGTGACGGCCGCACCCTTGCACATGGCCGCTGCCTGTTCCGCCTTCGCCGGATCGGTGAACTTCTCCGACACCGCCTCGGCTCCATTCAGCGTCAGGCGCAGCAGATGATATTTCTCTTTGTGGAACAGCGTGATCTTCGTGTCACGATCTGCCAGCATTGCCAGCGTAGGTGTCTGCACACGGCCCACATTCAAGGTACGGTGATAGAGAACGGAGAAAAGACGAGTGGCGTTGATCCCCACCAGCCAATCCGCTTTCTGGCGGCAGAGGGCGGATTGATACAGGGCTTCATAATCGGCGCCGGGGCGCAGGTCAGAAAAGCCCTCTCGGATAGCGCTGTCCTCCATAGAAGAAATCCAAAGACGGAGGATTGGCTTACGGCAATCCGCCATTTCATACACCAGACGGAAGATCAGTTCCCCTTCACGCCCGGCATCACAGGCATTGACGATGGTATCCACATCGGGGCGGTCCATCAGGGCACGGAGATTTTCAAAAGCATCCTCCTTGCCTGGTGCCAGCACATAGCGGAACGGCTCCGGCAGAATGGGAAGATCATCATAGCGCCATTTCTTGAAACGTTCGTCATAGCCGCCCGCGTCCAGCGGGGATACCAGGTGCCCTACACACCAGGACACAAGAAGGCCGCTACCCTCATAAAAGCCATCAGCCCTGGATGAAGCACCCAGGGCCGACGCGATAGATTTTGCTACGCTCGGTTTTTCTGCGATAATCAGTTTACTCATTCTTTTCCTCCGTTTCCTCGTCCTCGGTCAGATATTCTTCTTCATCCTCCAGGTCGAAATCATCCAGATCAGCGGGAACTTTCTTGCCCTGCTTCGGTTTCAGCACCAGGAAATAGACCGCCGCACCACCTCCGGCTGCAAGAATCAGCAGCACCGCCAGGATCGCCCCGGTATTGCTTTTCTTTTCGGGTTCCGGATTCTCCGGTTCGGTGGGCTCCGCAGCTTCCTGTTCTGTGCCAACACATTCACTAAGATTTTTTACGCAGACCGGGCAAGCGGTATTGACCGCTCCGGCCTGGCACTTCTCCGTACAGGTGCAGACAATAGGTGTTTCCGCCTTTTCTCCATCCTCCGTAAGCGCCCTGAGGTCGGCTTCATCCACCTGGTTCAGAAAATGCACGGTTTCCTCGCCCTCGTCATCACGGTCGATAATGAGATAGAACACATTGCCGTTCTTCGTTTCTACTGTAATAAACTGCTTGCCACTGGTGGCAGGGCTGCCGATATCGTCAATCAGTGACAGGTTCCCATCCGGCGTCAAAGCGGCACCGCCATTCAGACCGCCGCCCAGCATCCCCAGCAGATTTTCCAGAGTTTCCGCGTCCAGGGAGAAAGAACCTTCCCCGGAGCCAGCCTCGCCGTCACTTACCGTCATGTAGCCGGAATAGACATAGCCGATTTTCTCTGGCAGGATGACCTTCAGCCAGTCGCCGTCCGTGCCGATCACCTTCACGGTCGTTCCGTTGGGAAGCTGAGTGAAGGCGGTGTAGTCCATTCCCGCACCCGTGCGGACATTCAGATTGCCGCCGCCCGTGGTGACGGTGCCGGTCTGCCCGGAGTCATTTTCACCGGAACTGAACTGGATACCATCATCGGTGACGGATACCGTGACCTGGCTGCCTGCCAGAGTGGAAAGCAGATCAGAAACATCCCCGGCCGTTTCCTGTTCAGCCACGGGCTCCGTGGTTTCCTCACCGCCGCTGGCAAAGGCGGTGACAGAAAAAGCGGCAGTGCTGAGCACCACCGCCAAAAGAGCCGATACCATTTTTGTCATAAAGTTATGCTTCATCCTCATATCCCTCCGTTTCCTCATTCTCGGTGTTGCCCTCCTGCAGCATACCTTCCGGCAGGGAGATCATACCGCTGGCATAGGCTTTCAGGAAGGCGGTCAGTTCTTTGTTATCCATCTTCACGGCTTTCACCATGCGGACGATTTCCAGATTTTCTTCCTCCGCAAGCTGCGCCTCCAGCGCACGAAGGCGTTTCTGCTGCTCCGCGATCTTTTCTTTAGTTTTCGCAATGTCATTGCGGATCTTCTGTGTCGTTGCCATAAATCAAATTACCTCCATATCGTTTTTTAGTTGTAGGGCGGTCGCCCAAAAGCATAAAAGTGGGATTGCCAGTAGCTTGTGTTGATATCTGCATACTGAATGGGGTCGCCGCAGTGCAGCATTTTTCCGCCGCCCACATAGATACCCACATGGGAAACGCCCGGCGTATCGTAAGTGCCGACGAAAAAGATCAGGTCGCCGGGTCTTGCGTTGGCAGAGGATACCGGGGTGGAAATATTGTAGAGCCCCTGGGCTCCCAGCCTGCCCGTATTGCAGACGCCGCTTTGCGTCAGCGTCCAGGATACGAAGCCAGAGCAATCAAAAGAAGTGTTCGGATTGCTGCCGCCCCAGACATAAGGATATCCGATGTACTTCTCCGCCTCGGTAATGAGCGCCGCAAAGGTTTCATCTTCCAGTGCGGAAGGCGGAATATCATAGGTGGTGGGCGGTTTGGTGTACTTGTCTACATAGCCGGAGCCTGGGAACAAATCTTCCCGGTTTCCCAGCGTTGCCATATAGACCGCATACAGGGAAAGCATTTCCTCGTCCATGATGTAGACCGGCACATGGGAAAGGTCGAAGTTTTCCAGCTTCACCTTACAAATATAGTAGTTGTATGGTACTTCCACGTCATAGTCGTTTCCTTCGCTGTCCGTCCGTGTCTCCGTCCGATAGCGTACCTCCACCTCCACGGTCTGCGTCAGGATGTACTGCTTTTCAAAGAGCATTTGCAGCTCCGCCTGAACCTCATCGATGGTGAACATCCCTTCATGGAACGCCGTGAGAATGGAGATCAGCACATAAGGGTCATGCTCGATCTCGTCCAGATTAAAACGGTATTCGTCATATCCGGGGTGCAGAGCCTCATAGTGGTCCAGCTCATATTGAAGTCCCTGTTCCAGTTCGCAGTAGGCCGCCTCCGCAGCCAGCATATCCGTGTCCTCGGAGAGATAAGAGGAAGTAAATACACCGCCCACACCGGAGCCTGCCATCATGGAACAGGAAGATACCCCGCCAAACAGCAGGGCAACACAGGTGCCAATGCCGATCACCAACAGAACCGCCCGGCTATGATGCTTGATGTAGAGAAAGGTTTCCTTGAATGCGTCCTTTGTTTTCTGTGCCGCACTTTTTGCCGTGGCCGCTGTGTTCTTTGCGGTTTTCTCTGCCTGTCGCAGCTCCTTTGCATAGTTCCGCTTGATCCGCTGTTTCTGCAGAAAGCGGGATACCGGGTTAGAAGCCGCCAATGCAGGATCATCATGCAGTGCCTTTTGGTAAAGGTAGTCGGCGTTTGCATTAAAAGAAGCCTGCTCTGCCTTCGCCGCGTCACGCCAGGGCTTTGTGCGGTGATGGTGGACAGCGGCACGGACTTTGCCTTTTCCGTAGGCAAGCCCGCGTTCCGTCAGCACCTCGCCCTTGTGTCCAGCCTCAACACCCACATTTTCCTGTTCCACCTCATGCACCTTCGCATGGGCGGCGTGGACGATCTCATGGACCGGTCGGGAAAGTGGATTGTGCCGCAGGCGTCCGTTGGGGCGTTTCTCCACTTCTTCAAAGTGAAGCTGCGTCTTGCCTTTTCCGGCTGTCTCGTCAAAAATACGCTCGGTGCGAAGGACTTTCTTTGTGGGGATGGCTGCTTTTGCCGCATCCAATTTGTCCGCCGCACGGTCGGAACGGTCGATGTACTTTCCAAGTATGGGATCGGCACGTTCTTCCTCGGTGAATTGCAGACGGGAGGACGGGCGCTGCCTTGCGGCAGAACCATCCCGCACCGCCTGGGTGTCAGCCTTTTCCGCCTTTCGTGCGCTTTTCTTCTCATGGTGTTCCGCCGCACGCAGGGCAAGGTCAGCCGCAGCGCCAGCGGATTCTTCCGAAGAAGCGGACAGTTCTGTTTCCGGCTCCCGGCTGCTGATATGTTTCACCTCGCCCGTGGCAAGGTTTTCCGATACCGCACCGTCACGGGTCATTTTCTGCGTGATCTTATCGGTCGCTTTCAGTTCCCTCATAGGCAGTCACCTTCCTTTCCATAAGGGCAAAAGTCGCCGCAGGTGCCATTCTCGATCATGGCGATATAGCGGAAAATGGGATAGGCCTGGGGCGGGCAGACCGCATTTCCCAATGTTTTTAGCCGCAGTGCCCGGTCATCCATGCGCTCGGTCATGCGGGGGATTCCCTCCGGTTCGGCGGCCCAGAGGATACGTCCGTCCATTTCCGGGGGAAGCCCATGAGCCATTCCACCCAATCCGGGTTCAGTGCTGCCGTTTCGGACACTGGCTGTTCCTGGGAGATGATTTGCGCCGACAGGTTCCCGTCCTTCTTCGCTGGATCGAAGGCCGACGGCTTCAAGGTCGAGCGGAAACCGTCCGACGCCACCGGGGTCAGATAGAATACCGCCGCCGACAGGCTCAGGCTCCAGATCGCCCCGTTTCGGTTCCTCTTGCGGAATATCCCATTGTCCGACAGGAACACATCCAGGCTTGCCGCGTCCCTGGCGGTGTTGTTGTCGGAGGCAAGGGGTGTGGGAAACATCAGCCGCGACGATAAAAGTTCGCTGGCGCTCATGCCATGCGCCGACGCCGCAAGCCGGAAATACGAATGGGAGAACAGCGTATCCCGCTTTTGCCAGGTCAAAGATCGTTTTGTCGAGCCCCATATTGATGAAGCCAGCAACATTTTCCCCAAGCACCCAACGGGGCCGCAGCTCGGTAATAACACGGCACATTTCCGGCCACAGGTAGCGTTCATCCGCAAAGCCCTTCCGTTTTCCGGCGGTGGAGAAGGGCTGACAGGGAAAGCCGCCTGAGATAACGGTAACTGTTTCAAGTCCTGTTTTTTCAAAAAACGCCTCCTTCGTAAAAGTAGTAATATCCCGGAACCTGGGAACATCCGGCCATCGTGCGGAGAGGACGGAGTGCGGAAAATCCGCCCACTCACACTGGCAGACGGTTTCAAACCCGGCAGCCTCCGCCGCCAGGTCCAGACCGCCAATGCCGGAAAACAGGCTCACATGGGTCAGTTTATTCATGGCCCTTCGGCGCACGGAACGGTTCGATCTCACTTTCCAGCTCCGCAAGGACCGCCTCCATATCCGCCGTGACCGCCTTGCTTCTGGCAATCAGCCTATTCATCACATCAAAGAAGGTTTCGCCCTCCTGTTTTTCTTCCGTATGCAAATAGCGGGGATCATTCATGTTCGTTTTCTCCTTTCCCGGTTTCACCAAGTTTTGTCGTCATAATGCTGTAAAGTTCATTGTCCTTCGGGAAGTCATCCGCAAAAGGCAGGATCACATTGCCGAAGAAGATCAGCCCCTCGCCTGGGCCTGCGTTGCTGATATGTGCCGCCTGCTGGTTGGAGATATTCAGACGCTCACAGAGGATTTTTCTGTCTCCGCTGGCCTGGTTCAGAAGGTACACAAAATCGCTGTTTTCAAAGATATTCTCGATCTCTGGGGAGGAAAGCAGGTCCTTAATGTTCTGCGTGATCCCCGTGGGGATACCGCCCCATTTGCGAAAGCGTTTCCAAATCTCTACACTCCAGGAACCAACCTCGCCCCGCAGCAGAAGGTGGAACTCGTCCACGAAGTACCAGGTGGATTTGCCCTGATCCCGGTTTTGGGAAACACGGTTCCACACCTGATCCTGGATCACCAGCATACCCAGGCTTTTGAGCTGCTTTCCCAGCTCCTTGATATCGAAGCAGACAATGCGGTTGTTGATATCCACATTGGTGCGGTGGTTAAAAACATTCAGGCTGCCATGCACATACAGTTCCAGTGCCGCCGCGATCCGCTGCGCCTCCGGCTCCGGCTGCCGTTTGATCTCGTCATACAAATCTTCCAACAGCGGCATATTCTCCGGGCGAGGGTCTGCGATATAGGGGCGGTACACGATCCGCACGGCACGGTCAATGACCGTTTTTTCCACCGGCTCCAGACCGTTCCGGCCGCCTGCCGCCAGTTCACAGAACGACAAGATAAAGTCAGATTTCAACGCCAGCGGGTTATCATCCTCGCTGTAATTGAGGTTGATATCCATAGGGTTCACATACTGCGTGCTGGTAGGCGAGATTTTGATGACCTGGCCTTCCAGACGGTTCACCAGCGGAGAATATTCCGCCTCCGGGTCGCAGATCAGGATATCGTCCTTTGTATTCAGGAACACACCCACGATGGAACGCTTTGCGGAAAAACTCTTGCCGCTGCCGGGTGTGCCTAAGATCATGCCGTTGGGTGTTTTCAGCTTTTTGCGGTCAGCAAGGATCATGTTGCCGGAAGTGGCATTGAGCCCGTAGTAGAGGGCTTCGCCGCCGTGGAAAATCTCCTGTGTGGTGAAGGGAACGAACACCGCCACCGCCGAAGTGGTAAGTCCGCGCTGTATCTTAATGCGGTTGACACCCAGGGGCAGAGCCGACACGAAGCCGTCCTCCTGCTGAAAGTCCAGCCGCACCAGGGAGCAGTTATATTTCTGCGCCACGCTTGCCGCACGGAGAAGGTCATTCTCCAGCTTTTGCTTGCTGTCCGAAAAATTCACCACCAGAAAGGTCATCAGGAACATTCGCTCATTTCTGCTTTGCAGATCACGGAGGATATTCTTTGCCTCGCCTGCGTAGGTGGCAAGATCGGTGGGGATGATATCCATATCGAAACCTTCCCGCACCGCCTTTTTCTGCGCGTCGATCTTCATACTGTCAATGTCGGTGATCTTCCGTTTGACCGTTTTGATTGCCTCGTTCTGATCCATGCTGCGGATATGGAGGCTGACAAGCAGCCCGCTGTCCGTATCCAGCAGCTCGGTGAGCATACGGTCATCCATTTCCGGTGCGCTGATCTGCAGAAAGGACACGGCACAGAATTTATCCGCCATCGTGAACTTTCTTGCTTCACCGAAGCGGAAGGAAGATGGTGCGATAAAATCCTGGACCGACAGGCCGGAAGGGGCAAGCCAGCTCCATTCAAAGGCAAACCGTTCCCCGTCCGGGTGCAGGATGCCGTGGAGCATTTCCAGCCACTCCTTGCCGCCAAGCTCCTTTGCCAAAGCACCCATGACCTTGAAATGGTTAAGGGCGTCCATGACAATCCGGGAAAATCGTGCCCGTGCGGTTTTGCTGTCCCGTGCCTCGATGGTGAGGGTCAGGTACTTTGTTTTGATAAGACCGTTGTTGCCCCGTTCAAGCTGCTTGCGGAGCATTTGCGTGTAAAGCTCACGGATATGGTCAAAGTGATCTCCCTGCGCCGCGATCTCTATACGCTTCACAAAATCCTCCCGGTTCATGCGGCGGCTCACAAGGGAGAGCTGCATCCCGATAGAAGCGTCATGGGCGTTATACATATCGCAGAGGGCTTCAAAGATCGCCGTCTGATCGTCAGGTTTCGCAAGCTGATAATTCACATCCTCGAACTCGATACACTTCGACCAAGTGTGATCGTCCAGCTTGCACAGGCCGTCCGGGTACATCTGGCGGAACGGTAAAGTGTCCTGTGCGGAATGTACCTTGCCGTCGCCTCTGGCAGTTTCCAGGATACGGCTGATCTCACGCTTTTCTGCGGCGGTCAGCTTTACCGCGGGTTTTGCCGCCTGCCGTGCCTGCGGCTCTGGCTTTCGATTTCTGAACAATGGCTTTCACCTCCTTTTCCACCTGGGCCTGCCGCTCCAGGGCTGCGTAAAAATTGTTTGTCTGGTAAGGCCGTTCCTTCGTCCGCAGGAACATACAGCGGATGACCTGTCCGGCCACCACCTCCAGGGGTTGACCGTGCCGCTCATACATGGCAAGCAGAAAGAACGGGAGCATGACGATAATCATGCAGAACGCAGCGGCGCTGTTGCTGGCCGTGCGTCTGAGCAAAAAGAAAAGCGGTACTCCGATGAGTGCCGCCGCTCCGAAACATATAAGCTGCCGTTTGGTAAGCCCAAACAGCACTTTGGATTTTACTTTCGTCAAATCCTTTGGAATGGTTACATACGCCAATTTATCAAGCCTCCTTAATGCGCTCCGAACAGGCTCTTAGAGAGGCTGCCGGTCTTGAACAGGGCGAAGCACAGCAGGACCGTGTAGCCCATGCAGGCCCATATCGCACCTGAGATATTTCCGTCCGTGGCGATACTCTGTACCAAAACAGAGTAGATTCCCACGCACACCATGATTAGAAATGCCTGGAACGCCAATGCAAACAGGGATTTCAAGTAGTTCTGTCCTGTATGGCTCCAATCCCGGTTTGTCATAGTGGCAAGCGGAATCGGTCCAACGGAAGTTGTCAAATACACCTCGATCATGCGGCCGTAGATGACAAGCATGATACAGATGGAAAGGGCGTTCATGGTAAGCCCCACGAAAAGGGACTGGAACCACAGCCCGAACAGTTCTCCCGTGCCCAGGGCTTCAAGCTGCGCCTCCATATCCGTGATGACGCTGCCGATATCAATGGAGGTATTCCCGATGATGACGCCTGCGCTGCTGTTCACAACGCTTTGCCCGACATCGAAGATACCCATGACGATATTCCATGTGTTCGTCACAATGAGAACGGCACAGAAGGTCTTGAAAATCCACTTGAAGAACATCCAGGTGTCCACATCGTGCAGATTGTTTTTCTCTGTCACAAGCTGGATCAGCTCATAACACATTACGAATGTCAGGATAACCCCGGCGATTGGAACGATCACCGTTTCAGAGAGGTTTCGGATCATAGAAAAGACGCCGCTGTTCCATGCCAGCGGCGTCTGTCCCACTTCACCGGCGATCTCGCCTACTTTGGTATTGACCGTATCGAACATGCCCGACAGGTTTCCCGTGATCCCCTCGATGAGCAGCCCTCGGAGCCATTCATCGAGTTTGTCGAGTATGCCGCCCATAAGCGATCACCGCCGGACGATCAACCGAACAGGCCGGAGAGCAGAGGTACAAGGGTGATGCCGATGAGGGCGACACCGCCGCCGGCCATCAACTGTTTTATCCCCAATTAGGTGTAAAACTCTGCTCGATGGCGGGCGGCGGCGTACAAAAAATCTATATGGTGTTTTT
>ENA-UESL01001280-UESL01001280.1-human-gut-metagenome-genome-assembly--contig:-NODE-1280-length-11116-cov-6.228100_pt1 | contig 11116 bp, 5 predicted proteins | sample MGYA00243008_ERZ508009 | MGnify/ENA primary metagenome ERZ508009 (study PRJEB26167, sample SAMN06115396) | human gut metagenome | host: Homo sapiens | place: China:Guangxi | collected 2016-06-08...
GTAAGCGGCCTCATTGCATTCCTATACTCCGCGTTTTTCTTTTCTACCGACCACAGCTTTTTTCTTTACACCTCTTTGAACCTTCATAAGCTCATTGTGATCGGCCTTGGTATTGCTGCGAACATTCTGCTGATCGGTCGCCTGCCAAGGCAGGTCGAGCGCTCTAGCATGGAAAAGGCGCAGGCCGAAGCCGAGGAAAAGCTTCAGGAAACAACAGAGAGCTACCGTGCAAAACTTTACCACGATGTCTTGACTGGCGCATACAACCGCCGCTATTATGAAGATATCGCATCCCGTATCGTCGGCCCTGCAGGCATCGCGCTGATGGATGTGGACGATTTCAAAATCTGCAACGACACCTATGGGCATTACGCCGGAGATATGGCACTGGAAACTGCGGCAAATGCCATCCGCTCCTGCATCCGAAACGCCGACCTGCTCATCCGCTACGGCGGGGATGAATTTCTGCTGGTGCTGCCCGGCATTCCGAGCGACATCCTGCAAGCCAAGCTGGAGCAGATCAGAGCCGCCGTGCAGCAGGCTGCTGTACCCGGCTATTCGCATTTCCGTATCTCGCTGAGCATTGGCGGAACGATACAGTCCCTCGCCGACCCTATGGAAAACATCGTTCGCCGGGCAGATTGGCTGATGTATCAGGCAAAGTGCCGCAAGAATGCCGTCATGGTGGAGGTTCCGGGGCATGGCCTGGCGGCTTTGGAAAAACTTTTGCAGAACAAGTCACAGATCTTACTTGTGGATGACTCCGCAATGAACCGCATGATGCTGACAGAGATCCTGGGAGACAGCTACCACATTCTGGAAGCTGAAAACGGACGGGAATGCATGGAAAAATTGCAGGCAGAAGCCGGAAACATTGCACTGGTGCTGCTGGACATCAATATGCCCGTTATGGACGGCTTTGAAGTGCTGAAAGCCATGAATGCCAACCACACCATCGAGGATATCCCGGTCATTATGATCTCCAGCGAGGACTCCGATGCGACGATCCGGCGTTCCTATGAGCTGGGCGCAAGTGATTATGTCAATCGCCCCTTCGATGCTCGTATCGTGTACCGCCGTGTGACCAACACCATCAAGCTGTACGCCAAGCAGCGGCGGCTGGTGCAGATGGTCTCTGAGCAGATCCGCGCCCGTGAAAATAATACGGATACGCTGGTGGGTGTACTGAGTCATATCGTAGAATTCCGCAACGGCGAAAGCGGCGCCCATGTGCGGCACATCCGTATCATCACCGAACTGCTGCTCCGCCGTCTGTTGGAGATCAGCAGCAGATACTCGATCACTGCGGAACAGCAGGATATGATCCCGCTGGCTTCTGCCCTGCACGACATCGGAAAAATCGGCATTGACGAAAAGGTCCTCAACAAGCCCGGCAGGCTGACCCCGGAGGAATTCGAGGTCATGAAGACCCACAGTATGCTGGGAGCCAAGATGCTGCATGATCTGGATAATTTTGCAGAGCAGCCGCTGCTGCAAACGGCCTACGAGATCGCCCGCTGGCACCACGAACGCTGGGATGGGCGCGGCTACCCGGATGGACTGAAGGGCGATGAGATCCCCATCAGCGCACAACTGGTCTCGCTGGCTGATGTGTACGATGCACTGACCAGCGAACGCTGCTACAAAAAAGCCTTCTCCCACGAAAAAGCCGTGCAGATGATCCTGAACGGCGAGTGCGGAGCGTTCAACCCGCTGCTGCTGCAGTGCCTGACGGATATTCAGGCTGACCTGAAAGAAGAATTACAGCAGCACAACTGAGCAATGGATGCAATAAAACAGGAGAACAAAAAGCCAAATGAAACACAGAATCTCACGCCGTGCATTTCTGCATGGCTGCACGCTGCTGGCGGCATCTGCTGCCGTCGGCAGTCTGACTTCCTGCGGCGGAACGAACGCGAAGGACAGCGGTCTTCCGCAGCTCATTGTGGGAAGCGATACCTATCCACCCTATATTTATCTGAACAATGACGGCATTCCCGCCGGGATCGACGTGGAGATCGCCACCGAAGCGTTCCGCCGCATGGGATATGCTGCCCGGTTTGAACCGATCGATTGGGAGCAAAAAACAAATCTGGTGGAAAGCGGTACCATCGACTGCATCTGGGGCTGCTTTTCCATGGATGGGCGCGAGGAGGTATACCGCTGGGCGGGACCCTACATGGTGAGTCGTCAGGTGGCTGCGGTGAATGCCGACAGCAGCATCCGGACACTCGGCGACCTTGCCGGAAAGACCATCGCCGTGCAGAGCACCGGCAAGCCGGAGGAGATCTTTCTCAGCGGCTCCGACCCGCGCATCCCGCAGACCGTCGAGGTGTTCAGCACCGAAGACCGCAGCGTGCAGTATGCGATGCTGGCCTGCGGCTATGTGGATGCCATCGCTGCCCATGAGACGGCCATCCTGCAATACATGAAGGACAATTCCGTGGAGTTCCGCATCCTCGAAGAACCGCTGCTGGTCACCGGGCTGGGCATCGCCTTTGCCAAAAACGACAACCGCGGGCTGAACATCCAGCTGAACGCTGTTCTTGCGCAGATGCGCACAGACGGCACACTGGAGCAGATCCTTGGCAAGTATCTTGAACATGCTTCGCAGTATCTGGAGGTGGACACCATTGGCACGTAAAAACAGAACCATCTCAGATACATGGAGATGGGGGCTCTATCTGGTCATCGGCGTGCTTTTTATGGCCGGCGTCGTTTTTTTCTCGAGTTGGCAGGCACTGCGTGCAACGGAGGCTCGTTTCTGCCAGATCCTTGATTTTGTCAAATCCCAGTCCACCAGCTTTGAAAAGCACAACGATACGATTGTGGCCAAAGCGCTCCGCCGCGCGGCGGTATCGGTGCATCAGCTGGCACAGGACCCTGCGCTCGACCTTTCCGACCCGCAATGCCTGAACAGTCAGGCAGAGCTGCTCTGGCTCACAGGTATTTCAGTTCTGTCTCCGGACGGTACGCTCCTGTGCGAATCCACAACGAACGGCATCGGCTATGCCCAGTTTGGAGAACAGCTCAAAAATGATGCCGTTCTGGACGTTTTCTCTTACCCGCAAAAGACCTACCTGAAGCGGGTCCTGCTGGAGGATGGGTCTGCCGTGGATGTTGCGGCACACCGGGCAGAAAGCAAAGAGGTCATCCTGCTTGCCTACCGCTATACCCCGGCAGAATTTATAGAGGGAACGGCCTTGTCCATCCAGAGCGTACTGGACGGCTACTCGGTTGAGACCAGCGGCACATTGTTCATCGTGCAGAACAATCAGGTCATTGCCTCTAACCGCCCGGAACTCATCGGGCAGAATGCTGCGGACAGTCCGCCAGTGCAGGAGATCCGCAAAGCCGGGGCGGCCGAAACGCTGACCCATACCCACGATCGGAACGGCTCCGGCTGCTATGTTGGAATGTACTGCCACGGAAGGTCTTTCGATCTCTACGCGTATACGGATGAAAGATCCGTCTTCCGTGAATCGTTTCCGTTGATCTTGATGGCGCTGGCCGGTTACATCCTGCTTGTAATGGTCCTTCGGGTGCTGCGCAGACGCTCCGTGCAGGAGATGGAGCAGCAGAAGAAAGAGCAGGAGAAGAAGTATCAGGCTCAGCTGGAGGAACAGAACCGCAAACTGGAGATCGCACTCCAGCACGAGGGTGCGGCAAACCGTGCCAAGCGGGAGTTCCTGTTCAATATGAGCCACGATATTCGCACCCCCATGAACGCCATCATCGGCTTCACCTCGCTGGCTGCGACCCATATTGATAATAAGGAACAGGTGCTGGACTACCTGAAAAAGATCTCTACCTCCAGCCAGCATCTGCTTTCCCTCATCAATGATGTGCTGGATATGAGCCGCATCGAGAGCGGAAAAGTAAAAATTGAAGAAAAAGCGGTGCATCTGCCGGACCTCGTCCACGATGTGCGCTCCATCATCCAACCCGATGTTTCGGCAAAGCGGCTGTCGCTTTTCATCGATACCATGGACGTGGAGAACGAGGACATCATCACCGACCCGCTGCGGCTGAACCAGATCCTGCTGAACATTTTGTCCAACGCCATCAAGTTCACTCCCACAGGCGGTACGATCAGCATCCGCATTGCCCAGAAGAACGGTGCGCCCAAGGGCCGTGGCTGCTATGAGTTCCGCATCAAGGACAATGGCATTGGTATGAGCGAAGAGTTCCAGAAGCACATCTTTGAGGCGTTCAGCCGGGAGGAAAGCTCCACCGTCAGCGGCATTCAGGGTACCGGCCTGGGCATGTCCATCACCAAGAACATTGTGGATATGATGGGCGGCACCATCGCGATCGAAAGTGAACCGGGCAAGGGCAGCGAATTCATCGTAGATCTCTGCTTCGCGCTCAGCGGACAAAAGGTGGAGCCCAAGCAGCTCCCACAGTTGGAAGGGCTGCGCGCATTGGTAGCAGACGACGATACCGACACCTGCCTGAGCGTCAGCACCATGCTGTCCAAGATCGGGATGCGGCCGGAGTGGACGATCTCCGGCCGGGAAGCGGTGATCCGCACCCGGTACGCCATGGAGCAGGGCGACGAATTCAGCGTCTACATCATCGACTGGCTCATCCCCGATATGAACGGCATCGAGGTCGTGCGGCAGATCCGCAAGGTGATCGGGAAAAGCTGCCCTATCATCATTCTGACGGCCTACGATTGGACGGATATTGAAGAGGAAGCCCGCGCTGCCGGAGTGACCGCCTTCTGCGAAAAGCCGCTGTTCCTTTCCGAACTGCGCAGAGTGCTGGCAGAACCGTACGGTGCAGAGCCTGCCTGTAAGCCAGCGCAGCCAGATGCCGCCGAGCTCAAGGGAAAGAAGCTTTTGCTGGTGGAGGACAATGCCTTGAACCGCGAGCTCGCACTGGAGATCCTGAAGGAAGCGGGCTTTGCGGTAGACACTGCTGAGGATGGCGAGATCGCTGTCCAGAAGATGAAGCAGGCGGCCCCCGGGCAGTACGATTTGATCTTAATGGACATCCAGATGCCCAAGATGGACGGTTACGAGGCGACGCGGCAGATCCGTGCCCTGCCGGATGCTGCAAAGGCAGACATTCCCATCTTTGCAATGACGGCAAATGCCTTTGAAGAAGACCGTCAGAGTGCATTGAAGGCCGGTATGAACGGCCACATTGCAAAGCCGCTGGATATTCCGCATCTGCTGCAGGTCCTCGCAGATGTACTGAAATCATAACGGCTGCCAGCCGACAAAAGCAAAAGCACCCGCAGCAGGCTTCGCAGAGGCTCTTGACCTCTGGAAGCGAATGCTGCGGGTGCTTTATTTATTTTCTGTCTGACAGGCGTTTGACTCACAAAATTTTGTGCAGCTCCTGCACGAGATCGCCGATCACGATGGGCTTGGACAAAAAGCCGTTCATGCCGCTTTCCAGGGCGTTGCGGCGGTCCTCGTCGAAGGCGTTGGCGGTCATGGCAAGGATCGGGAGCTTTGCCCGGGCAGGGTCATCCAGTGCGCGGATTTTCCGGGTGGCGGTGTAGCCGTCCATCACCGGCATCTGCACATCCATCAGCACCAGATCATAGCTGCCCGGCGCTGCGGTGCTCACCTTTTCCACCGCCACTTCACCGTTTTCCGCCGTATCGACCCGGAAGCCGTACTCGCGCAGGATCTCCTGTGCGATCTCGCGGTTCAGCTCGTTGTCCTCTACCAGCAGGATGTGTCTGTCCTTGAAGTCGGCGTTCTTTTCCGGCAGAAGCTCCTGCGACGCATCTGTCAGCTTCTGGCCGAGGGCGCTCATCAGGGTCTCGCGCAGGTCGGATATGAACATGGGCTTGGAGCAGAAGGCAGTCACACCGGCGGCCTTTGCCTCCACCTCAATGTCAGACCAGTCGTAGGCCGTCAGGATGATGATGGGGGTATCGTCGTTCAGGCTGCGTATCTGGCGGGTGACCTCGATGCCGTTCATATCCGGCAGCCGCCAGTCGATGATATAGGCGTGGTAGGCATCGCTCATCTCAATGGACTGCCGCGCGCGCAGCACCGCTTCCTTGCCGGAAAGGGTCCACTCCGCCCGCATTCCCACCTTGACCAGCATCTTTGTCACGCTGTCGCAGGTGTTGAAATCGTCGTCCACCACCAGAGCCTTCAGACCCTCCAGCTCAGCGATCTTTTCCACCGGGCGGTGCTCTGCCTGCACCTGCAGCGGCACACGAATGATAAACTCGCTGCCCTTGCCCTGCGCTGTCTGCACCTCGATGGTGCCGCCCATCATATCCACGATGTTTTTGGTGATGGCCATGCCAAGGCCGGTGCCTTGGATACGGCTGACCGTGGAGGTGCGCTCCCGCTCAAACGGCTCAAAGATTTTTTTGGCAAATTCCGGGCTCATGCCGATGCCGTTGTCCTTGATGCGAAACTCGTACTGCCCGCAGCCGCGCACCTGCCCGGCAAGCTGGCGTACTCGCACCGAGACCGTGCCGCCCGCCGGGGTAAACTTGATGGCGTTGGACAGCAGGTTCAGCAGGATCTGGTTCAGCCGGGTCTTATCGCAGTAGACATCCTCGTCGGTCACATCCATCGCATCCATATAAAGCTCCAGCTGTTTTGCGTAGATCTGCCCGCTGACGATGGTTTTCAGATCGTGCAGCACCTCCGAAAGGTTGACTTCCACTTCTTCCAGATGGAGCTTTCCGCTTTCGATGCGGCTCATATCCAGCACATCGTTGATGAGCGAGAGCAGATGGTTGCTGGAAGCAAGGGTCTTGGCCAGATAATCCTTCACCCGCTCCTTGTCGTCAATATTGCTGATCGCCAGTGTGGTAAAGCCGATGATGGCGTTCATGGGGGTGCGGATGTCGTGGGACATATTGGAAAGGAAGGTGCTCTTGGCGCGGTTGGCAGTCTCGGCGGCGGCAACGGCATCCGAAAGCGCCTGATTCACCTGTTTGTCGGCGGTGCGGTCGGACATGACAAGGATGTATTTGGTCCTGCCCTCCACCTCGCTGCCTATGGCGATGTTATGGAACCAGCGGCGCTCTTTGGTTTCCAGATGCTCAAACTCGAGATCCCATTCCCGCTGCTGTCCGCTGAGAAGCCCATCCAGAAAGTTTTCGCCGTGCTCCGGGGCGCCCAGCTTGTCCAGAGCGAAGGCATTTTGCCGGACTTCTCTCCACGGGATGCCCAGCAGCCGCTCAATGTTCGGGCTGACATAATCCACCTTGGAGGTCTCTGCGTCCAACATCAGGAAAACGTCGTCAACGTTCAGCGAGAGCTTCTGGAACAATTCATCCCGGTAGGAGATCTCGGTATCCTTCCGGCGCAGGGTCATATGGCTTCTGCGCACAATGAGCAGAATGACCAGCACCGCAAGACCTGCGGCGATGCCCGCTACGATCTGTATCGTATGGAACCACAGCTTATCCAGATTGGCATTGACGATTTTGACCGGGACAAGTCCCAGCATCGTCCAGCTCTGGATCGCCGTGCCCTCGTAGACCAGATAATAACTGGTGTCGCCCAGCTTTACCTTCATGTTTCCGCTGCTGCCCTGTGCAAAGGCATTGGACAGATCCAGGATCTGCGCCTCGGAAAGGTCGGAATGGTCGCGCAGCATCGCAATGAAGTTGTAGACCGTTTCCTTGCGGTTTACGGAATTGTCGATGACCACCCGCCCATCCGGGTAGATGACATAGTTGCTGGCATTGCCCTGAAAGGCAGAATTGTCCAGTAATCTCAGCACCTCATCATTGTAATAGGTGATGGCAACGGCATCGTAGGCAAAACCCCGGTAGCTGCCCTGCGTTTCGGGACAGATGAACGCCAGCATCTGGGTTTTGCCGGGCAGAGCCGTATTCATCACAATATCGTTACCGCTGGCAAGCTCTTCGTCCAGATTTGTCTGCAGGCCAAGGTAGCCCGTTTCCCCGGTCACAGTCATGTAGTTGCCGTCATAGGTAAGAAAGTAGAATTCGGCAAACCCAGCCTTCTGCTGTGCCGCCCTGATATACGCCTGTATTTCGGCCTCATCCGAGGTACTTTCCAGAAAGCCGTTGTACAGATGCAGGTAGCTCACATTTTTGCGCACCAGCTCTTTCAGCATATTATTGGATTTATGCAGCACCTCTTCCAGATGCGAGGTACTTTCCTGATAGATGGTCTGGGACACAAACGAGATGTACTGGACGCTGAAACCGACTGCCAGAAAGACCAGAAGAAGGATGGCAGCAACAGGGAGCCATTTTTGCCGGGGATGGCAGTTTCGTTTGGATTCGTGCTTTTCGTCTGCCATCCTGCTCACCTCAACGTAATGTAGTTTTCAGGCTCTGCAAGCGCTGCGCCGCCGCCGGAGACATGATCGCGCCATGTGTTTTTTACCCATGTATCTCCGTCCAAAGGCGTGCCGCTCTCGCTCGCAAGCAGCGCTTCCATCTGTTTTTCCGCTGCCAGACAGGTCACGGTAACGGTGTCGTCGTCCCGGAGCGGCTGTCCGTTCCGGGTGATGCCGGTCAGGGTATAGCTGCCGCCTGCCTCTTTGACCTCCACGGCAATGCCGCTGACCACCGGCAGAGAACCGCGGTTGAAGGGCACAAACCCTCCCTCGCAGCCCTCCACAAAGGCGCGGACAACTTTCTTCAGCTCTGCGCCGGTCATGGTGCGCTGGCGGGACATCAGACCGTTGGGCATGATCATGGAAGCGGCCATTTTCTTGTTATAGTCTGCCCGTAGTATACTGCCGGTAAAGCTGTTTGCGGTGGCAAGCAGCACATCGGTGCCATAAACGCCCCGCAGCGTGTTCGCCATAACGGAGAAGGAGGCGCTGCCGCCGTTTGCGTGGAAGACATTGGAATAGCTCTTCCCGGAGGTCAGCACGATCTCGTCATCGGCAGGTGTTTCTTCGGCAAGAAGCTGGGCATTGAACGCACGATAAGCCTGCTGTGCCGTGTACTCGCCCGCGATCATTTTGGAGACAACGTCCTTGGAAACGGCAAAGAAATCGTTGGAGGCGATGCGGATATACATGTGGTTTTCTTCCACCACATCGCGCACATCCTTCATGTACTCGGTCAGGCGCAGAGGGACATTCTGGCTGTAGCTCAGCACATCCTGCCCGTCGGCAACGATGCGGCTCTGCGCCTCCTCGGAGAGCATGACGTTCAGCACCTTCATGGCTTTTTCGCGGCGCGCGGTGTCCTGCTCGAGGTCACGGTTCAGAGCGATCTGGAAATACGGGGTGGTCATGATCCACTTTTCGCCGTTCTGGCTGAAGAAGGGCAGGAAGATCGTGTCGATGCCCTCATCCTGAAACATCTTGACACCGGCAGAGCTGCCAAAGTACATGGCAACTTCTCCGTTCCGGAACATCCCGGTCACATCGTCGTAATTCAACGCAAGATCGTCTGCCGTGAGGTGGGTATCCTGAATGAACTGCGCCATCCGCTCAAACGCCCCCGGCCACACGGTGTCGTCCAGACCCACCCGTGCGGTGCTGGCAGGGTCGCTGTAAGCAGTGCGCCACTTGCGCCCATCAGTCGTGGTAAGCTCGGCAGCGGAAAGCCCCTGCAGCGTTTCCATGCAGGTGTAGTCGTAGGTATAATCGGCGGTAAAGCCGCGGATGCCTGCTTTTTCAAACGCCTGACAGGCCGAAACGAAGCTCTCGTAATCGGTGGGCAGCGGGATACCGTACTGCTCAAAAAGGCTGCGGTTGACCACAAAGCCGTGGGCATCGGCGCAGACCGGCAGCCAGTTCACGCTGCCGTCCTCGTTTTTGAAGCTGTTGAGGTAGGTGTTGTACACAGCGCCCGCCTCGTTGGTCAAGGCAAGGTTCATCAGGCTGTCCTTCAAGGGAGCCGCATCGTGCAGCGAGAAGCGGCAGCTGGTGATGATATCCGGCAGACCGCCGTTCTCCTGCAAAAACTTGTAAAAATCCAAATCGTTGTTGCCCACGATGAATTCAATATTTACATCCGGCAGCTGGGACTGGATATAGGGCGCATAGGTTTCATACAGGTTATTCGTCCACAGATACACCTGAATGGTCTGGGCGTCCTCCTTCTTTTCCACACTTTCGGCGTTTTTTGTTCCGCAGCCGGTCAGCAGGGAGACCGCCATCACCAGTGCCATAAGCACGGAAAACAGGCGGCGCAATGTTCTTTTGTTCATCAAATCGTTCTCCTCACAACTCTTGGGCAGCTGCCGTTCTGCACTCCCGAATACCACAAAAAGGCATAGGTACAGCACGACAGAGATATAAGATTATATTACCACCGCCATGAGGGATTTTCAATAAAATTTCATGTATTGATACCTAAAAGCAGCGCGCGTCCGATTTCTTTGCGCCAGTCCATGCAGCTTTGTGTATCAACGCACAGGGTGAGGCGGGCTGCCAGTATTCTTATGTGCTGCTGCCCTCTGTCCGCATCAGAGATATTTCTGGATGGTCGGCACAAGGACATTCATATTGATCGGTTTTGCGATATGGTCATTCATCCCGGCATCCAATGCCGCCTGTTTATCTTCGGAGAAGGCGTTTGCCGTCATGGCGATGATGGGGATGTCCGCCTTTTGGGGGTCATCCATCCTCCGTATCTTTTTTGCCGCATCGTAGCCGTTCATCACCGGCATCTGGATGTCCATAAGGATCAGCTGATACGTTCCGTTCGCCGCTTTTTCCAGCATATCCACACATTCCACGCCGTCTTTGGCTCGGTCTACCGTGCAGCCCTCTTCCTGCAGCAGCTCGACGGCGATCTCCGCATTGAGGTCGTTGTCCTCGGCCAGCAGGATCTTCACGCCGCACAGGCTCTTTTGGTCCGAAGGGCCAGTCTCCCGTTTCGCCTGTATTTCATCCTCGGACGCAATGCGGCCCCTTCACGGTGCCGCCCATCAGCCCGACCAGCTTTTTCACGATGCCCATTCCAATGCCGCTGCCTTCCACCTTGCTGATGGTGGACGTACGTTCCCGTTCAAAGGGTTCAAAAATGTGCTTCTGGAACTCCTGCGACATCCCGATGCCGTTGTCGGCAACCGTGATCACCATATTGCACCAGCTCTCTTTTTCGCCATGCTTCTGCGTAACATCGCAGCGGATCGTGCCGCCGGCTCCCGTGTATTTGACCGCGTTGCTCACGAGGGTTTGACAG
>ENA-UESL01001303-UESL01001303.1-human-gut-metagenome-genome-assembly--contig:-NODE-1303-length-10935-cov-11.097624_pt1 | contig 10935 bp, 10 predicted proteins | sample MGYA00243008_ERZ508009 | MGnify/ENA primary metagenome ERZ508009 (study PRJEB26167, sample SAMN06115396) | human gut metagenome | host: Homo sapiens | place: China:Guangxi | collected 2016-06-08...
AATTATCAGAAAGGAGAGCACCCAACATGAAAAAGACCTACCAGATCGAAGTGGACTGCGCCAACTGCGCCAACCTGATGGAGGATGCAGCCCGCAAGACCAGCGGCGTACAGAGTGCTACGGTGAACTTTATGACCCTCAAGATGAACGTGGAGTTCGAGGAAGATCAGGATCCCAAGGCTGTTATGCAGGAGGTTCGCAAAGCCTGCAAGAAGGTGGAACCCGACTGCGAGATATTTCTGTAAGCCAGCGAAACGAAATGCCCTGTCGAGCGGCAGCTTGCAGGGCATTTTTTCTCTTAGATAAATAAACGAATAAGCAATTGTGAAAGGGGTAAAACGAAATGCAGGAGTATATCATCAACGGTCTGCTGATCGTGGTGGCTCTGCTGGCCGTGATCCTTCAGATCATCGGCATGCGGCCCTCCGCCGGTATGACTAAAAAACAAAAAGTGATGTTGTGGCGGATTCTGACTGCTACGGTTCTACTGTTAATTTTGCAGGTCCTGGGCGCAGGCGCATTTGAAGTGTTTGGCTCGGCAGGCCGCTGGGTACGTCTGGCTGTGTTCCTGGTGGATTATCTGGTTATTGGCTACGACATTCTGAAAAAAGCCGGAAAAGGTATCCGTAACGGTCAGGTGTTCGATGAGCACTTTCTGATGGCGGTGGCTACGCTGGGGGCTCTGGCACTGGCTGTATATGAAAACGGCGACTATCTGGAGGCCATTGCGGTGATGCTGTTCTACCAGGTGGGCGAATGGTTCCAGTCCTACGCTGTGGGCAAGAGCCGCCGGAACATCAGTGATCTGATGGATATCCGGCCGGATTATGCAAATATTGAAACAGACGGTCAGATTGAAAAAGTAGACCCGGATGAGGTGGAGATCGGCACGGTGATTATTGTACAGCCGGGCGAAAAAGTCCCAATCGATGGTGTGGTTGTGGAAGGACATTCTTCCCTGAATACCAGTGCACTGACGGGAGAGAGTGTTCCGCGGGAAGTCGCTGTGGGAGAGGAAATCATCAGTGGATGTATCAATATTTCCGGACTGTTAAAGATCCGCACCACAAAAGAGTTTGGAGAGTCTACGGTTTCTAAGATTCTTGATCTGGTGGAGAATGCAAGTTCCAAGAAATCACGTTCCGAGAATTTTATTTCCAGATTTGCACATTATTATACACCGGCAGTCTGCTACGGCGCGCTGGCACTGGCAATACTGCCACCGCTTGTCCGCATGCTGTTTATGGGGCTTCCGGCAGACTGGGGCATCTGGATTTACCGTGCACTGACATTTCTGGTTATCAGCTGCCCGTGTGCGCTGGTCATCAGTATTCCACTCAGCTTTTTTGCAGGAATCGGAGGTGCCAGTGCAGAGGGTGTTCTGGTAAAAGGTTCCAACTATCTGGAAGCACTTGCGGGAACACGCACGGTTGTCTTTGATAAGACAGGGACAATTACGCAGGGGGTATTTGAAGTCTGCGGAATTCATGGAACAAATTGTGCATCCGGCAGCTGTCCGGTTGAGTCCGGACATCCGGTATATACGAAAGAGGAAGAACAGCTGCTGGAGTATGCGGCACTGGCAGAGTGTCACAGCACACATCCGATCAGTATCAGCCTGCAGAAAGCCTATGGTAAGAAACTGGATGTGGACCGGGTCACAGATGTACAGGAAATCGGTGGACATGGTGTGATCGCAACGGTAGACGGACACAGGGTTGCGGCAGGAAATGACAAACTCATGAAAAAAGAAAAAATTGCGTATCGCAACTGCAGCTGTACCGGTACAATCGTACATCTGGCAGTCGATGGTGTCTATGCCGGTCATATACTGATTTCAGATATGATTAAGCCGAATGCGGCGGCTGCCATGCAGGCACTGAAAAATTCCGGTGTGCACCGGCTGGTAATGCTGACGGGTGATGATGACCGTGTAGCACAGCAGGTAGCAGGGGAGGTTGGAATCACGGAAGTACATTCCCAGCTGCTTCCGGCAGATAAAGTTTCCGAAGTGGAAAAACTGTTGCGCACCAGGGAAGAAAAGAGTACCGTTGCCTTTGTCGGGGATGGCATCAATGATGCACCTGTGCTTTCCCGTGTTGACGTCGGAATCGCTATGGGAGCACTTGGATCGGATGCGGCAATTGAGGCAGCAGATGTGGTACTGATGGATGATGATCCACTCAAGATTGCGAAAGCAATCCGTATCGCAAGAAAGTGCCTGCGGATTGTATATGAAAATATCTGTTTTGCAATCGGGATTAAACTGCTCTGCCTGTTTTTGGTAACGATAGGTATTGCAAATATGTGGATGGGAATTTTTGCAGATGTCGGTGTTATGGTGATTGCTGTGCTGAATGCAATCCGTGCACTTTTTGTAAAAAAATTATAGGGTATAATTCTGCCGGAAATGTTCCGGTGGAGAGGAGGAACTTCAGGATAAAACGGAACAAGGCAGAAAAGCTTCTCGCAGGGGTGCTTTCCATCTCTCTGGCCATGGGCGTCAGCGTCATGCCAGCCTTTGCGGCACAGGCGCAAGACTTTCCGCATAAGGATATGTCCCGGGTGTATCTCACCAAAAACTATGAGCTGACCAACACGGGTACGATCTCCCCGGAAGAGACCTTTACGTTTGCGATCGACCCGGTTACCGTGACCGACGCATCGGAGGGCATTGAAGCCGCAGATTATAAGCCGATCGTCGGCGACGTGACCTACGCACAGGGCGAAGCCGGCAGTGCGAGTAAGACCAAGAAAATCGAGATCACGCTGCCCGAGTACGACAGCGTGGGTGTCTACACCTACATCATCCATGAGGTGGCGGGCCACAGCGCAGGTGTGACCTACTACGGCGACGCCATCCTGCTGCGGGTGACGGTCATCGAGCAGGACGGCAAGCTCCGAATTGCCGCTGTCCACACCGAGGACCCGGAGTCCACCGGCGAGGGCAAGAAGGACGACTTCGACAACCTCTACTCTGCCGGTAAGCTGGAAGTCCACAAGGACGTCGAGGGCATCATGGGCAATAAGGACAAATACTTCGAGTTCACGGTGCAGCTGACCGGCGAGGAGGGCAAGACCTATCAGGACAGCTACGCCATCACCGGCGGCAGTTATGACGCGAACCCTGACTCGATCGAGATCAAGCCCGGCGAGACGACGGAAGCGACTTTCTATCTGAAAGACGGCGACACCATCCACATCGAGAACCTGCCCTACGGCGTCGAGTACCAGGTGTCTGAGACGCCGGTCGCAGACTATGTGACGACGGAGACTGGCACCGAGGGCGAAGTAGATGAGGCGGTCGAGCAGGCAAGCTTCACCAACACCAAGGGCGGCACCGTGGATGCCGGTGTGGCGCTGGAAAGCGCACCCTATCTCTTCACCCTGACGGGTGCTGCGGGCGTCGGGCTGCTGCTGACCCTGCGCCGCCGCCATCAGAAGTAAGCGCGGAGGAAATAAGGCAAGGGAGGTGAGGAACATTCGGTGGCAGAAGATGGCCCTGCGGGCGGCGAACGGCCTGCTGGACGGGGTGACGGCTCTGCTGGTGCTGCTGGCGGTGGTCTGGTCGGGCTATGCGCTGTGGGACAACAGCCGGGTGTACGCCGCTGCCGACAATGTGCAGGCCGGGCTGTTGGCCTTCAAGCCCCAGCCGCAGGAGGACAACAGCCTCTCCTTCGGCCAGCTGCGGGACATCAACCCCGATGTCTGCGGGTGGCTGACGCTGGACGGCACGGCCATCGACTACCCGGTGGTGCAGGGCGAGAGCAATTTCACCTATCTGAACACCGACGTCTACGGCAGCTTTGCGCTGGCGGGCAGCATCTTTCTGGATGTTGACTGCGACGCGGACTTCAGCGGGCGGTATTCCCTGCTCTACGGCCACCATATGGAGAACGGGCGGATGTTCGGCGACCTCGACAAATACAAGGACGGAGCATTCTTCCGCCAGAACACCACCGGCACCCTGACGCTGTCCGGCGGGAGCTATCGGCTGGAAGTGTTGGCCTGCCTTGTGGTGCCTGCGTCGGAACAGGCCATCTTTGCCCCGGGCAAGTGGCGCTCGGACGCAGGCGGGCTGCTCCCCTTTGTGGAGGAGAATGCCCTTCAGATGGATGCACAGGCCCTCCGTGCGCTGGAAGAGGAGCCGGAAGGAGCGCAGTTCCTGGCGATGGCTACCTGCTCGGGGGAGTACACCGACGCGCGGACGGTGGTGCTGGCCCGGATGGAACCAATGTCAGACCTGCAAAACGGAAAGGAGGAGAGCTTATCATGAGAAGGCTCCCGAAAATGGCAGCGGCCCTGCTGGCAGCAGCGCTTGCGGTAAGCGCTGCCCTACCCGCTCTGGCCGCAGACCAGCGGGCGGAGCTGGAACTGGAGGCGTCCGTCCGCTGCACCGGAGAGGCAGCTGACGAGACGCTGACGGTGCGGCTGACCGCGTTGGACGGCGCGCCGATGCCGGAAGGCTGTGACGACGAGGCTGAGCTGGATTTTCCGGCCCGGGACTGCCGCGCCGCCGACGACAAGACCCTGACGAAGACTTTTGATACCATCGTCTACACCGCACCCGGCATATACGAGTATACGGTCACTCAGGACGCAGGCGGACGGAAACGGGCCGACTACGACGACACCGTCTTTTACCTGAAAGTCATGGTGGCGTGGGACACCGACGGTGAGCTGAAAGGACACGTGTCTGTCCGGCGGGATGGGGATGACGGGGCAAAGGCGGAACTGCTCTTCAGGAACAGCTACCGCAGCACTGACCCCCTTCCCCCGCCGGTGACGCCGCCCTATGTGCCGGATAAGCCGACGCCGACCCCGAAGCCGGTGGAGCAGCCGGGTGAGATAACGGTCATCCGTCCGCCGACACCCTCGGCAGAGATGCCGGATGAAGTCATCCCGGCTGCGGAGCCGGAACCGGTGGGGACCCTCATCCAGACCGGCCAGCTGCTCTGGCCCGTGCCGGTGCTGGCAGGCGGGGGCATCGCCCTCATGGCGGCTGGCCTCTGGCTGAGCCGGAAGCGCAGACACGATGCGTAGGCTGGTGATGGAGCGGCTCTGCCTGATGCTGGGCAGTGCCTTGGTGCTGGCAGCGGTCTGTCTCTACGTCTACGACCGGCTCGAGGATGCAAGGGCAGGCGCTCAGGCCGCTTCGGCGGTGAGCCAGCTGCGCCAGAGCCAGAGCATCGCGGCAGTGTCGGAGGCAGAACGGCCCGCAGACAGTGCGGAAAGCCTGCCCACGGAAGATGCAGAGTCCAAATCGGAATCGGCTTCGGAAACCCCGGCGTCAAGCATTGAGCGGGAGTATCTGGGGGTGCTGACCATCCCCGCTCTGGGCTTGGAGCTGCCGGTGCAGACCGAGTGGAGCAAGGCGAACCTCAAGGTCTCGCCCTGCCGTCAATGCGGCAGTACGGCGGGCGGAGACCTTGTCATCGCGGCCCACAACTACAAGTCCCATTTCGGGCGGCTGAGCAGCCTTTCGGAAGGCGACGAGGTGCGTTTTACTTCACAGGACGGCGCTGAGGCAGTGTACACTGTGGAGCGGACTGCGCAGGTCTCGCCCGAAGAACCCGAAGCCCTGCGGGAGGGCGGCTGTCCTCTCGTGCTCTACACCTGCACCCCCGGCGGAAAAGCGAGGGTAGTGGTGTACTGCCAGAAAAAATAGCAAAAAGGCGGGTCACAGTCCCAACGGACTGCGACCCGCCTTTTTATGAGGAAACTTCCTCGGTATCGGTCATGATGAACCAGAACACAGTGCCTTTGCCCACAGTGCTGTGGACGCCGAAGCGGAAACCGTGCTGCTGGAAGATGGCTTTGGTGATGGAGAGGCCGAGGCCAGTCCCCTGCTTGCCCGCGTCGGAGCGGGAGCGGTAGTAGCGGTCGAAGATATAGGGCAGGTCCTCGGCAGAGATGCCGGGGCCGTGGTCTTCCACCTCCACCCGGACGCCCTCGGGGCAGCGCAGCGCCCGCAGCACGAAGATGCCGTCTTCGCCGATGTGGTGCATGGCGTTGCCCAAAAGGTTATGCAGAGCGCGCTGCATCATGTCGGGGTCGGCACAGACGGGAAGTTCTTCGTCGGGGATCTCCAGCTTGAGCTGCCAGCCGTTCTGGGCGCAGACGGCGTCGTAACGCTCGCTCACCTCGTCGCAGAGCTGGCCCATGTCGAAGTGGACCTTCTCGCACTTGAGTGCGCCGCTCGTGACCTTGCTCAGCTCCATGACGCTGGAAACAAGGGCCGTCAGGCGGTCGGTCTCGTCCACGATGATGTTCATCTGCTCGTCGCGGTGCTTCTTGTCGTCGCCGGTCAAATCGCGCACCGTCTCGGCATAGCCCTTGATGAGGGTGAGTGGGGTGCGCAGGTCGTGGGAGACGTTGGCCAGCAGGTCGCGCTGCATCTGGGAGGCGTGCTGAACCTCTTTTGCCATGTGGTTGAACTCCTGGGCCAGGTCGCCCAGCTCGTCGTTCCGCACCGAGTCCACATGGACGGCGTAGTTGCCCTGTGCCACCTGCCGCGCAGCCCCGGAGAGAGCCCGCAGAGGCTTTGTGAACCACTCGCTGAACAACCATGCCGCCGACATCGAGAACGCGAAAATGAGGGCCGCAGCCAGCGGCAGGACGGTGCTGAGCACCTTGCCGGCCTCGGCCACATGCATCAGGCTGGTAGTCACCAGCACAGTGTAATTTCCGTCGGAGGTCATCCGGCCCACCATCAGCTGGACCGAGCCGGAGGGCGTGGGCGGGTTGATCTTCCGCACCACTGTGCCGCCGCTCTCCCGGCAGAGCTGCCGCATGGCGCGGGCCGTGGTGTAGGCGGTCTGCTCGTCGGCAGTGTCGGTGGGGCGGGTGCGGTGAAGGTTGCAGTAGGACAGGTTATCCACCTTGAAGATCTGCCGCAGGGTGGTGTCGGAGATGTCGATGCAGAAGCTGCTCATCCCGCCCAGCTCGAAGATGTCGTCCCGCAGCGCGTTGAAGAAGGTGTTGTTGACGTACAGCCGGCTGCCGAAGGCCCAGTAGGAGAGGGTCTCGCCCTTCCCGATGGCCTCGTCCATCCGGGCCACGATGGCCTCAGCCTGCTCGGTGAGCTGCTTCTGGATATGGGTGGTGTAGAGGGGTTCCAGCAGCTGGGTGCTCAGAAACCAGAACAGCCCCACCAGCAAGAGGCAGATGAAGCACAGAAAGCCCATGAGCTGGCCCCGGATGCCGATGGTGCGCCGTGTTTTGCTCGTTTGCCGCATGAAGAGCAGAGCCTCCGCTTAACGCGCCGCGTCGGGGTCGAACTTGTAGCCGATGCCCCAGACAGTGGCGATGTAGCCGCGGCACTTGCCCAGATGGCCGCGCAGCATCTTGACGTGGGTGTCCACGGTGCGGTCCTCGCCGAAGTAGTCATAGTTCCACACCTTCTGCAGGATCTTCTCGCGGCTGAGGGCGATGCCCTTGTTGGAGGCCAGAAAGACCAGCAGGTCGAACTCCTTGGGCGTGAGACTCACTTCCTCGCCCGACACCTTGACGGTGTGGCTGGCCGTGTCGATGGACAGCTCCCCGAAGGTCATGGTGCTGTCAGAAGCCTCGGTGCGGGGCATGGTGCGGTTGAGTACGGCCTTGACACGGGCCACCAGCTCCCGGGGGGAGAAGGGTTTGACCACATAGTCGTCAGCGCCGCCCTCGAGGCCGGCCAGCTTGTCGTACTCCTCGCCGCGGGCCGTCAGGATGATGACGGGGGTGTTGATGCGGCGGGTGCGCATCTCCCGCAGGCAGGTCATGCCGTCCATGAAGGGCATCATCAGATCGAGGATGACCAGATCGTAGCCGCCGCCGGTGAGCAGCGACAGGGCGGCGGAGCCGTCCCCTGCCTCCTCGCAGGTGTAGCCCGAATACTGTAAATTCTCCCGGATAAGCTCCCGGATGCGGGGCTCGTCGTCAACGATAAGAATTTTTGCCATAAGGCATTCCTCCTAAAAGCTTCTATCTCTCAAGCGCCGGAGGCTGCTCAGAGCCAGCCCGGCGGAACTGTATACTGCGTTCAAGTCTATCATACCCTATCAATTAGGAATTTTTGTGAAGTTTGAGTAGATTTTTTGGGAAAACATCCCAGTGGGTGCGTTTCGTGTCTGCCCTGATTATAAAGGGCCGCTTTGGGGGCTGTCAAGCTTGGCCTCATCTTGCGCAGAAAAGCCGAAGTGTGCTATACTACAATGATAAAAGACTTCCCCGAAATCTGACAAATACAAAGGAAAAACTGTTCATGCGCATTGGATTCGTAGAGCTGGTACTGCTCCTCTTCATTGCATCCATCACGGTGGGGCCGAACGTGGCCCTCTTTGCGGACCGGTGGCTTCGCCGCGCCCAGCGCACGTCTGCTGCCGCTGCCCGCCGGAAGGCCCAGCTGGAAGCACAGGCCGCCATCGAGCGGGAAGCTCTGATGACCCGCTTCCGGGTGGCCAGCAACATCTTTGCCCTGCTGATGCTGGCGGCGCTGGCGTACGGCCTGCTGCTGCGGCCCATCGACGCGCCGCCGAAAGCCTACACCGCCCCGGATGTGCGGCAGGACACCGGTGCCGCGCAGACGGCCCTCTCCGCCGACAGCAAGGACAGCTGGAAGCTGGGCGGCTATCTGGGCGTGGACTGCGTCCGCACCCGGGACGGCCTTGTCTACGCTGCTGCCTACAACGGTGCGGCCATGAAAAAGCGTCAGAGCGACCTTGTCCGCACCGACGGCGGACACTACGCGGCCATCCTGTCGGTGGAGGGCGAGTTGACCAGCTTTGCCTTCGACGCCGACGGCGACTTGTGGCTGACGGTGGTGACGTCCTCCGGCGGGGCGCTCTGCCGCGCCCGGCATGACAGCTGGGGAACCTCAGTAGAACAGGTGGTGACTCAAATCGACGGCGCACCGCTGGGTGTGCTGTCGGCGGTGGAGACCGGCCCGGACGGAAAGGTCTATTTCGCCGTGTCCACCGAAGCCGCTGCGAAAAACGGGCTGGAAAGCGCTCTCCGCACCGAGCTCATCGCCCACACCGGCACGGGCTGCGTCTATGTGTATGACCCGTCGGCCCGGACGGTGGAACAGGTGCTGGGCGGCGTGGCCGGTGCGGCTGGTCTGGCCCTCTCGGAGGATGGCCGAACGCTGTACGTTTCTGACCTCGGGAATCGCTGCATCTGGAGTGTGGACGCCGACGCCCGGGAGCTGACCGCCGGCGGCAAGCACTGCGGGAGCTTTGTGTCCGGCCTGCCGGGATACCCCGGCGCATTGGCGCTGGACGAGGACGGCACTCTCTATATCAGCTACCGCTGGACCCGCAGCGGCTGGCTGGAAAAACACGCGGACAGCACCCTTCTGCGGGGCATCGCTCTGCGGGCCGGTGAGAACATCCAGAAGAAGCTGTTCAAGCTGCCTGCGGACGCCCCCTGCGCCGAGGCTGTGGACACCGCCGACGGAAGCTGGAAGCAGACATTCTCAGGCAGAGAGCTGGACGGCTGCACCGCAGTCTGCCCGGCGGGAAGCAAAGTGTATTTCGGCGCGGCAGGCTCTGCCAGCCTGCTGTCTGCAAGAGTATAAAACGAGGTGTTTTTTATGACAGAAGAGTTCAAAAAGCAAATCGAGACCGAAGCGCGGCAGGCTGTGACGGAGCTGTTGGCCCAGGCAAAGCTGAAAAAGGGCGACGTCTTTGTGGTGGGCTGCTCGTCCAGCGAGATCGTCGGCGGCCACATCGGCAAGGACTCGAGCCTTGAGGCTGCACAGGCTGTCTACGCCGGCGTCGCACCGGTGCTGGCCGAAAACGGCATCTGGCTGGCCGCACAGTGCTGTGAGCACCTCAACCGTGCGATCATCATTGAGCGGGAAGCCGCTGAGAAATACGGCTGGGAGGAAGTCTGCGTCGTGCCGCGTCCCCATGCGGGCGGCAGCTGGGCCACCACCTGCTGGAAGCAGTTCAAAGACCCCATCGCGGTGGAGGAGATCCGCGCCCACGCAGGCATCGACATCGGAGGCACCCTCATCGGAATGCATCTGCGCCGGGTGGCTGTGCCGGTGCGGCTGAGCCTTTCGAAGATCGGCGAGGCCAACATTCTCTGCGCCCGCACCCGCCCGAAGCTCATCGGCGGCGAGCGCGCAAAATATACCGAGGAGGACTGAGCTCTATGGCAGAAAAGGATCTGGAAGAGATGCGGGAGGCTGTGGAGGCCATCCGCGAAAAGATGGCCGCAGCGGCCCGGGAAGCAGGCCGTGACCCCGCCGAAGTGCAGCTCTGCGCCGCCTGCAAGACCCGCACTGCGGACACCGTCGCAGCCAGCGCGGCCCTTGCCATCGATGTGTTCGGCGAGAACCATGTGCAGGAGCTTTGCGCCAACTACGACGCCGGTGCTTACTGCGGCAAGCCCAGTCACTTCATCGGCCATTTGCAGACCAACAAGATCAAGAAGGTGCTGGGCCGCGCAAGCCTCATCCAGAGCGTGGACAGCGAGCATCTGCTGGCCGCCATCGAAAAGGAAGCCGCCAAGGCCGGCATCGTGCAGGACGTCCTGCTGGAAGTGAACATCGGCGGCGAGGAGTCGAAGTCGGGCGTCTCGCCGGAACAGCTCTGGCCCCTGCTGGACGCTGCCGCCGCAGAAGAGCACATCCGGGTCAAGGGTCTGATGGCCATCCCGCCCGTCAACGACGACGACGCCCAGAACCGCCGGTATCTGGCCCAGGTGTACAAGCTGTTCGTGCAGGCCGGGGAGCGGGGGTACCAGAACGTGAAGATGGAGACCCTCTCCATGGGCATGAGCGGCGACTTTGAGAACGCCATCCGCGAAGGTGCGACCCTCGTGCGCATTGGTACGGCTATCTACGGAGAACGGGATTATTCGAAGAAGTAACCTCTCAGTCGGGCTTGCGCCCGCCAGCTCCCCTAGTAGGGGAGCCTCTGGCGTATCCAGCAAGCTTCACCCGGC
>ENA-UESL01001304-UESL01001304.1-human-gut-metagenome-genome-assembly--contig:-NODE-1304-length-10932-cov-7.940949_pt1 | contig 10932 bp, 2 predicted proteins | sample MGYA00243008_ERZ508009 | MGnify/ENA primary metagenome ERZ508009 (study PRJEB26167, sample SAMN06115396) | human gut metagenome | host: Homo sapiens | place: China:Guangxi | collected 2016-06-08...
CGGTAGGGCGCAGCGGGACCAAATTAGGGGTACAGTACAGTGCCAACAGTGTGCATATTATCGACGGTGACCTGGAGCCGATGAACGTACGCGGCAATTCTAATTCGTACGGCGTGTCGCTGACGCAGCCACTGATAGTAACAGAGCATTTAAAAAGCGATGTGGCACTGGAATACAGTCGTCAAAGCTCGAAAACGGATTTTTTAGGTATCCATTGGGTTGATGATACCATAAGCGGCTATACCGCATCGTTTAGTATGATGAATTACGGTAAAAGCTCGGTGATTTTTCAAAAACATGGTTATAGGATAGGTGATTGGGAAAACATCGACGGGCAGAACAAGGATTTTGGCAAATACCAGTTCAATGGACTGTACCAAAAGGTTTACAGCGGTGGGCAGATGCTGACGGGACGGCTGGACGGACAGTGGAGCAGTACCAGTTATCTGCCGTCTGCCGAGCAGTTTTATATCGGAGGAGCCTACAGTGTACGCGGCTATAAGGAAAGTTTGTTGGGCGGTGACCACGGTGTGGCGGTGAGCCTGGAATATTCGGTGCCGATAGCTAAAGCGGTATCGGCCTTTACCTTTATTGATTACGGCAGCGTTTATGGTGACAGTGCTTTTGAAGATCATATACTGATGAGTACGGGTATTGGCGTTAAGGCGACGCTGGCACAGAATTTTTACAGCAGTTTGACGTTGGGCGTACCATTACGCCGGGAGCTGAACGGCAGCGAGGCTGGTAAAACACGTCTGCATTTTATGTTTAACGGGCAGTTTTAGAAGGGGGCAAGACCATGAGCACACAAAGAAGGATCAGGCGCAGCAATGAGAAATTGAAAACAAAACAGGTAGAGACCGCAGTTGAAAAGCGCCCTAAGCTGGCGCAGCGGATCGTTACTGCCATGGGTATTTTTGCTAATCCTCTTGTGGCATCGGCACAGATAATTTCCGGTGCTGAGTTTACAAATGTTACGACTAATGGCAGTGTTATCGACATAGAGACAAAAAAAATCATCGACAGAACCGGCGTCAATGTTTTTCAGCAATTTGGCTTGAATGCCAATCAGATCGCCAACATGTATTTTGGTAGTAAAGACAGCAATAACCAGGCCGATAATCTGGTCAATTTTGTTAACAGCCACATCGACATCAACGGTACGGTGAACGCTGTCAAAAACAATAAGATCGGCGGCAATTTGTACTTTTTGAGTAAGGACGGCATGGCTGTAGGCAGCAGCGGCGTTATCAATACTGGCGCACTGCATGTGATGACGCCGACGGCGGCGCAGATGACGGCTATGCAGAACGTGTTGTCGGCAGGCACCAACGATGCGCAGAAAGCGCAGCTGGAGCTGCTGCGCAATTCGCCGGCACAGATACCGCTGAACCCCAGCGGCACGATAACTGTTTTGGGTAAGATCAATGCTACGAATAAGATCGACCTGCGGGCGGCGAATATCCTGGTAGGCATTGATGGCAATAAGAATATCAATAAGGCGGCAGCCCTGAATACCGGCGTGGTAGATTTTACTGATCTGGTAAATATACAGGGCAGCAGCGGCGCTGTGCAATCGGGTCTGACGGGCGCTTTGACGGCGACTATGGACACCGGCAGCGGCGATATTATTTTGAAAGCGTCTGCCGATGCCGGTACTAAAAGCATTGCCGACGGTGCCCCCGGCTTTATCAAGGATAAGCTGGACGGGCTGGCTGACGAGGTCACCTACAGGGAGATAACTGCCTCGGTGCAGAACTATGGCACGATAGCGGCAGCTGGAGGCGTGGATATTTCGGCTACGGCGCAGAATGTTAAACGTACCGAGACTGGTGCAGAAGAAGCAGGAAGCCTGGCGCAGGTAACGGCAACAGTTGATTTGGCGGCAGGCAGCGTGAGCGGCGTTAAAGACGTTACGGTGCAGGCGGTAGCTAAAAATGAATATGTGGACGAAGACGGGCTGGTGCATAAAGCAGCAGTACTGGGGCTTGGCGCAGCGACACCCATTACAGGTGACGTTGCTTTTGCGGTGCTGGAAACAGAGGCTGCTGTCAATATCGGGCAGGAAGCGGCTGTAAGCAGCAGTGGCGGTGATGTGGCCATTACTGCGGAAAGCACTACCTTAGCGGCGACGCAGGCATCGGCTACCGGTTATAAGTTTGCCAGCAAGGGCGGGCAAAAAGGCACCTATGTGCCGGCCGGGGCAGTTACATATACCGAAGCGTCCAATAAGGCCGTAGTTAATGTGGATGGCAAGGTAAATGCACAGGGTGATGTGGAAGTTAAGGCTAAGGCTGACCTGAAAATAGATGCGACAGATAACCTGGCGGTGAAGGGCGAAAATGCCAACCAGATCGTTGTCGGAGTTTTGGTCACTAACGGTGATAACACGGCGCAGGTAAATATCAATAAAAATCAGACGGCCGGCTACGAAAAGGCTCTGACGGCTGGCGGTGATATCGTGATTGGGACCGAAGCTGTAAATGACCTTAATTCTGAATTGAATGTTGCTGGTGCAGATGCTTCGGCACTGGTAACAGCCGTAAATGTGACCACCTATAACAGCAGGGCCGGGGTCAATGTAGACCGTTCACTGGAGGCGGGTAATGACCTTAGCGTCAGCGCGGATAACACCTTTACCAAAAATACTGTCATCAGCAGCAATAAGATAGGCTCGGGCAAATACATGGCGAAGGCCATGGAGACCTTGAACAAGGTGGGTGCTACCGATGCCCTGAAAGCTGTGGGCGGTAAGGTGAAGGATGCCCTTTTTAAGAGCGATGGCGAGGGCGGCGCAGACGGTATGACCTATGAAGGCATCAAGCTGGCCGATTTTTTGAAGGCAGGCGCGACGGTGGCCGTGGTCAACGAAAATAATACTGCTGCGGTCAATATCGGTTCTGAAGCCGGCTTGACGGCTCAGGAAGGCCAGTTGACCCTGGATGCCAGGATGCAGATGGACGATATCCATATGGTGGCCAGCGGCGCCAGCAATTCCTATACTAAGGAGCATGGCGGCGGGCTTGTAGGCAATGCGACAGTAATGGTGACTAACCTTGAGGATACGGCTACTGTGACCGTTGCTGACCGTAGCGAAACCAATGCGCAGCCGGCGGCCCTTACAGGTAAAAAAGGTGTGGCTGTCAATAGCCGCGTGCTGGTTGATTATAACCGGGTGCAGAAGATGGTTGATGATGTCAAGCGTGCGGCAGCTGATATCAAAGCTGGTTTCAGCGGGCTGGGAGGCAGCATCAGCAGCGACTGGGAAGCTTTGCTGAAGGCTGTAACAGATAAGGCCGACGCTTTGGAAGCGGCTTTAGGAACTTTTACTGCTGATGAGACGCTGCTTACCAGCGACGATGGGATACTGAAGGCGACCAATCCTTTCAGCGCAGCTACGGAACTGCTTAGTGCGCTGGATACATTGAATGAACAGATCGCTGCGGCAGAGAAGGATCCGGCGCAGCAGACGACGGCAGCCAAGCTGAAACAGGCAGTTTCGGGCTTGTCTGATATCGTGGTCAATTCCATAGCTTTTGCCGATCCTAACAGCTATGCTAATTTTGCAGCTGTATCTAACGCTAAAGGCGACGATGGCGGCGGCAGCGGCACGGGTACTGCGGCAACTATTGCCGGTACTGTGATGATAACCAATGTGGACCATGGCAGCAAGGTGCTGCTGGGTAATAATGTACAAATAAATTCTGAAGGTACAGTTGATGTTGGGGCTGAGAATCTGATGAAGGATGTTAGCCTGGCAGGAGTAACTGCGGCCATTTTTAATAACGCCGGCGGCAACAGCTCAGTAGGTGCAACGGTTAATATAGCTGATTTTGATACCAATACGGTGGTGGCTGTGGGTGAAGGCTCGCATATCACCGGCGGCGAGATCAATATCGCAGGCACAAATACTATCGACCATGTGGCCGTAGCAGCAAGCGCAGGTAAAGGAGCCTCTGGTGAGGCAGGCGCTTCGGGCGTTACTTTGAACGGTATGGTGTCGGTGATAAGCGGCGACAGCAAGGTGCTGACGATAGTTGACGATGAGGCTTCGCTGACGGCACAGCAAAACGGTTCCGGTGCTGCTGAGACCAGTGGTAAGGTAACAGTTAAGGGTTTGAACGATACAAGTCTGGTGAATGTGGCAGGCGGCCTTTCGATGACCCATTCCAATGGTGCTGTTGGTATTGGCGTGGCCGTGAATGATTTTGCGGTACATAATATTGCCGGTATCGGCGATGTCAAGGGCTTCAGCGATGAGGTTTTTGGCGCTGATAATGATGAAATGAGCGGTGATGAAGGTTATACAACTGCTTATACGGCTACCGGTGCTGTTAAAAAAGCGGCTTCGGTGCAGGCTTATGGTCTGGACGTAGCTGCTGTTACTGACGGCACAATCAATACTGTCAGTGCGGCGGGGAGCGTTTCCAGCAACGACAGCTCAGGCAAAGAAGGTTTTTTTGACAAGCTGGGTAATAAAATGAACAGCCTTACTGATAAGGTACTGGGTGAAAATGGCCTGGTAGGTAAGGCCGGTTCGATCTTTGCCGATAAGGTGAACGGCGATGGCAGCTCATCTTCGGCTGTCGACGATGCTTTTAATGTAAATGGTACGGGGCAGGGCGGCGGCCAGCTGAATATCAACCGTGATAATCAGGGCGGCAGCCAGGGATTTATGCCGGAATTCAGCATTTCTGGTTCTGGCAGCGTGTCAGTAAACAGCCTTAGCAACGAGACTAAGGCTGTTGTAGATAATGCCGTTATCAGCCTGAATGATGGTGATATGAGCGTTACTGCCCGGGACAATGCTTTTGTTGGGGCCTACAGCGGTGCAGCGGCCCTGGTTTGGAAGTCCAGCGGCGAAAATGGTGCCAAAGGAAAGAGTGCGGCTCTGGCCGGTGCGGCAGCTGTTAACGATATCGACAATACTATCAGCGCCATCGTTGCCAACAGTACGATTAACGACGCGGGCAAGCTTGATGTTTTAGGCTTGAGCGGCGGCACTACTATTGCGGCTGGTTTGGGACTGGAAATATCTAAAAATGAGGGCGGCAGCGGCACCGGCGGAGCGGCAGTTTCTGTCAATCTGATCGACCATACCGTCAATGCCCTGATGGAGGACAATACTGTTACTAAGGCGCAGTCAATTGATGTGACAGGCTACCAAAGTGATGTGCAGGTGACAGGCGGGCTGCAAGTGGCGGCGGGCAATCAGGGTACGGCCGTAGGTGCTTCCGTTGCTGTGGCTTCTTTAAACAATACTATCAATGCCGGGATCAAGGGAACAGGTAAAAACGGTCTAGCCTATACTGATGTGGGCAATGTTGAAGTGCATGCTTTAAGTGCGTTGACAGCAGTTACAGGGCTGTTTCGGCCGGTGCTACCAAAACCAGCAAAAGCGACGGTACCAGCGTTAATATTCAGGGGGCCGGTGTTTATAACAGCGTCAATAATACTGCTAATGCATATATTGATGGGGCCAATATCGTAACAACAGCTGCTGGCTCGGTGCGAGTGCGGGCGATGGATACAAATAAACAGGATGCGGCTGTTTATCAGGAGCTGCTGACACGGGGGGCCAGTGATAAAGCGGCAGAACTTGCCAGAACCAGCTCCATTATCGATACAAAGGGTAATTCCTATTATGACGGGCTGGATACGGCCATGACTGATGACGGCAGCGGCGATGGTACGCTTGACCTTGATACGATAGGTAAAAACGGCAGTACTATCGTTACTGCGGCGGCCGGTGTGGCCGTTACTAACGGCGATGCGGCAGTAGGCGCGTCGGTAGCTATCAGCGATATCGATAATAAGTTCACTGCTAAAATAACTGATTCTGAGATCACTGCTGCCGATGTTGAGGCGCAGGCCAATTCGGATACCTTACTGGTAGGCGTAGCTGGCGGTGTAGGTGTAGGCAATAAGATTGGCGGCGTAGGCAGCGCCTCCTGGCAGAATATTGATAATACAGCTGCGGCAACGATCAGCGGCTCAACGATCAAGGCGCAGTCGGTAAGCGGCAGGGCTGTGAATACAGCGAAGATGATAAATGTAGCCGGGCAGATAGCCGGAGGAAAGAGTGCTTTGGGCGCGGGGCTGGGCTACAGTGGCCTGAGTAATGTGACAGGTGCTTATTTGCACGACAATCTTATTGATAAAAGAATCATTGATACTGATGGTGTAATAGTAAATGCCAATGCTGCCAACGGTAATAAAATGTATACGATCGGTGCCAGCGTCGCTGCAGCAACAGAGAATGCGGCAATAACTGGCACTGTGGTTTTAACACGTGCTGATGGCAAGACAGATGCCCTGATCAGTGATTCGGAAATAACCAATGCTAAGGAAGTGGGCGCAGCAGCTGCTGATACTACTTATACTTATACGGTAATGGGCAATGTAGCAGCCGGAGCGAAAGCAGGCGTTGGTGCAGGTGTTGCTTATACTGATATTGGCGGTTCCAGCGGCGATGCAGCTAAGGCCGGTCAGGTGACCAATGCAGGTATCAAGGGAACGCAGATCGAGTCTGCGGCTGCCGGTGCGGCAGTTAGTGTCAGCGCAGTTGATTCTTCTAAAATTTTGAACGTGGCTGTGGGCGTAGGCGGCGCAGGTAAGGTCGCCGTACAGGGCGCTGCTTCGACGGCACTCGTCAACAAGCAGACGCAGGCCGTACTTGAAGCGACGGACATCGATAAAGACGATGACAATGCAGCCAGGGCTGATGTTACTGTAAAAGCTCAATCTGACAGCAAGATATTCAATACTGCTGTTGTGGCTGCCGGTGCAGGTACAGCAGCAGTAGGCGCAGGCGTTGCCGTAAACAGGATTGTGCAGCAGACCGGCGCAGAGGTGCAGGGCGGCACAATGAATCTGCAGGAACTGGATATACGCGCTGTAGCTGCTCCGAAGATCGAAACGATAGGCGTAGGCGGGGCAGTTGGCGGTAATGTAGGCGTCAGCGGTTCGGTCGCTGTCAATATGATAGCAAACGATGTTACGGCCCATATCGGTTCGGGTGCTGTAATAGCAGCTAACGGCAGTGTAGGGGTAGTTGCGCAAAGCGATGAACAGATCTCCAACTATGCGGGAACGCTTAGCGGCGGTGGTACTGCCGCTGTGGGTGTATCTACCAGTGTCAACCAGATTTCGGGCACTACCGGGGCCTTTATTGGCGACGAAGGTGAAAGCACTGTTAAAACCAGTGTTACGGCCAAGGGCAATGGCAGCGGCATAAAAACTGACAGCACAGTGAAAGACGATCAGATTCATGATACGCTGCTCGACAAAGATACTATTGCAATGGGCTCGCAGATTGAGCGTACTGCTGCGGTACAAAAGGGCATCGTAGTTGATGCTTCTTCGACCCGCGACCTTAAATCCTTCCTTGTTAACGCTTCTGGCGGCATGTATGCCGGTGTGGCAGCCACAGTCAATGTCAATCTTATTGAAGGCGCTACTGATGCGAAAATCAGCAATGCCATACTGAACGGCGGCATTGCCGGAAATGGCAGCAGGGCAGATGTCAGTGTTCGTGCCGGTGATTACACTAACAGTGCCGGCTTTGTAGGTTCCCTGGGCATCGGTGTCGAAGGCGCAGGTATAGGAGCCGGATCGGATACCAATACGGTGAGCCGCGACGTTACAGCGCAGGTTGCTGACAGTGATATCAAAGCGCAGGCTTTGAAGGTGGCGGCAGAAGGTAAGCAGGGCATATCGTCGTTTACGGTGGGCATGGGCGCAGCCGGCGTGGGTGCCGGTGTAGCCGGTGTTGTGACTGTCAGTAAAATGGACAACATAACTAAAGCCGTTTTAACGGGTGCTACAGCTGATGTCACGACGCTCGACGTCGAGGCTAACCATCTGGCACGCACTAATGCAGGCAATATTTCGACCGGCGGTGCAGGTGTAGGCGCCGGGATCGGCTTATCCGTAGGTGTTCTGCAGGACGATTCGGTCACAGAAGCCGAGGTCAGCGGCAGTACTGTTAACAGCAGCGGCAACCAAAGTATTACGGCGACCAATAAAACAGTTGCCAATCCTGCCATTGCGGCAACAGGTGTGGCCGGAGCCGGAGCAGGCGTAGCTGGGGCGGTATCTGTAAATAATATCAACAGCAAGGTCAAAACCAATATTACCAATGCAGCTTTGACAGCGGCCAATGGCTCCATTGCTGTGGCAGCCAAAAACACTGTTGCTATAGATGCTTATACGGGCGGTATCGCCGCAGGTGCAGTCGGTGTGGGTGCCAGCGTCACTGTTAATACTATCGACAGTACTGTGCAGAGTAATGTGACGAATAGTAACCTGACAGCGCAAAAGGATATCACTGTAACGGCAGAAGAATTCCGCGACATCAGCCAGCTGGCTACTAATGCAGCAGCAGGTGGAGCAGCGGTGGGCGGCAATATACTTATCACCAATGTAGGTAAGGCTTTAAATGATGCCGATGAAAACGAACAAGCGGCCCGTGAACAGATCGAAGCAGCTAATGCTGCTTACGGAGATACGGATATGCTGAGCTTTGCCCGCGATCTGGGCGCCTTGGAAAAAGGCTCGATCGAGGCTGATGCCAATACGGTAAGTGTAGGCGCAGGCTTCGGCGGCGGCAGGGATTCGCAGATCTCGGTGAATATCAAAGACGGCAGCATGACGGCGCAGGGCAATCTTGCGGCTACAGCTAAGGAAACCGGTGATATAACCATGACCGGAGGCAGCGGCGCAGTGGGTTCTGCAGCAGTCAATGCCGGCGTAGGCATACTGAACGTACACCGCAATCTGGCGGTGAAGATCGAGGACGCTATGCTCACCGGTGCAGAAATCAAAGTGGGCAGCGATATCAACGGTGCGACACAATTGAATATGTATCAGGGCAGCGGCGGCATATTGGGCGTCAATGCGGCTTACGGACGCGTCAGCACGGAAGGCAGCAGCGATGTTAAGATCAGCGGCAGTAGTTTAACTGCGACTAAAAATGACGTAGCTGTGACAGCTAATGACAGCAGTAGTACTTCGATCGAAGCTGTTGGTATCTCGGGCGGCGCAGTCGCCTTAGGGGTAATCGTGGCGCAGGCTGAAAATACCAGCAATATCGGTATTACAGTGGATAAAAGCAGTTTGAAGGCTGAGAAAAACGTCGATATTAGTGCCGAACGCAAAGCCAGAGATGCAAATGGTAAGGAAAAAGATTATTCCCTGTCGGTAAATGCGATAGCCGGCAGCGGCGGACTGGTATTTGCCGGGGCTGGTGTCAGTGCCCAGGCTACTGAGAATGGTACGGTCAAGATAGACGTGACCAGCCAAAACAGTCTGACAGCAGGCAAAGATATCAACATTACAGCACTCAACGCGCCTGCCGTTAAAGCGGTTACTGGTGCGATCAGCGGCAGTATGCTGGCTTCTGCAGCTGTAACGGTGGCACAGGCTAACATTGGGACCAGTTCCAAAGGTTTGCAGACCAGTGTAACTATTGGTGATAATAATATTTTGACAGCGGGCAGTGAAGCTGAACCCGGGGCGATTAACGTCAAGGCTGAAGCTAATGCCAGGCAGTATGTTGATATGCAGGCGCTGAGTATCAGTGCCTCGCCATTCCCTGGCGGAGCGGCCCAGATCAACAATGGCGGCAGCTCTATTTACAGCAAAGTGTCTGTGAATGCTGGCAAGAATATCTACCGGGGATACGCGTTAGGTGACGATAATTATGAAGCTGCCGATCTGCGGCTGGAGGCCAATAACAGCGTGGCGCAACAGGTAAAGGCCAGCGGCATCAGTGTTGGTACAGCATTCGCTACGGGGACTAACCTTGCCGCTACTCTGGTTGATTTAACGACTGAGGCTATAGCAGCAGGGAGCAAGTCCGGTAGCCATATAAATGATTTGGCAGTCAGTGCGAAAAGTTATGCCGATATTAACAGCGAGGCCAACGGTTATGGCGGTGCGCTGGTTGATATCAGTCCTTATGCCGCTAAGGTGGAAAATGAGTATCGTGCCGATACAGATGCCAGAGTAAGCGGTAACTGGGATACTGATGGTGCCGTTACTGTGAGCGCGCTCAATGGCAATACTGTTGAGCTGCATTCCGATGCGGTGCGTGCTGCTGTGATAGGCGGCAGCGGCGTATGGCTGAAAAACGCTATCAGTAATGATGCCAATACAACTGTCAGCAGTGCGACGATCAGCAGTGATGGTACGCAGACTTATACGGCTCAAAATAATGTTGATTATACTGGAAAAATAGATGCCAGTGGCTACGGTGGTCTGAATATCAATGCGTCAAATCTCGAAGATGATTTTGTTTTCAATGCGGGAGTAAATATAGACGAAAGTACTTTGACAGGCACCGGTGCCAAGGGGTCAATTACTGCGCATGCTTTGACACAGGAGACCATCGACAGTACCAACAGTTGAAAATCAGCAGGGGTAATTCCTGTATCTTTGGCATTCAGCAAACATGATATAGCTTATAATAACGATATCACGGTCAATGGTTCCATATTGAAAACGGCGAAAAAGGACCAGGATATTACATTAGCGGCCAGCGATGATACTGAAGTCAGGCTGGAGACTATCGCCGATACACAGGGTGGAGCGATCGGAGCTGCCTCTGCCAAGGCTGAAAACAGTCTGCAGCGCAGCAATAAGCTGAAAGTCGCCGGTAATTCTTATCTGGAAAGTACTAATGATGTTAACCTGTATGCAGGTTCTAACAGCGGCGGTATCAATTCTTCGCTGGATCTGGAAGTTTTGGCAGATGCTTATAATAAAACGGCATTGCCGGTTTATACTGATCCCAGCGTTAAAAACACAATGGTCCAAAGTAACCAGGTTATGATTGCCGGCGGCAGCACTGTCGGCAGCGTACGTCATGTGAATGTCAAGGCTGGCAAAGGTAAGACTACAGTCACTGAGTCTGCCCGTGAATATAACATT
>ENA-UESL01001315-UESL01001315.1-human-gut-metagenome-genome-assembly--contig:-NODE-1315-length-10858-cov-6.947222_pt1 | contig 10858 bp, 9 predicted proteins | sample MGYA00243008_ERZ508009 | MGnify/ENA primary metagenome ERZ508009 (study PRJEB26167, sample SAMN06115396) | human gut metagenome | host: Homo sapiens | place: China:Guangxi | collected 2016-06-08...
AATCTGTAAAAGGTTTTTGAATGATTTGTGAACGAAATATGAATAAAGAAATCTGCAAAAAGTCTTGCCAACAGAAAAATTCTGATGCACAATGAAACGAGCATAAAAAGCAGAAGAGATGAGGAGGATTACTATGGAAATCAGCGGACATACAAGACTGTTATGCCTGATCGGGAGCCCGGTGGCCCATTCCGGGTCCCCGGCTATGCACAACTACAGCTTTGAGAAGCTGGGACTGGACTACCGGTATCTGGCCTTTGACATTAAAGAAGAAGACACCAAAAAGGCCATTGAGGCGTTAAAGATGATGAATTTCCGCGGCTGCAATATTACCATGCCGGGAAAGACGGTGGCGGCTTCCTGCTGTGATGAGCTTTCCAAAGCGGCACAGCTGACAGGCGCCATCAACACCATTGTAAATGAAGATGGAAAACTGGTGGGACATATCACCGATGGAACCGGCTGGATCCGCAACTGTCTGGAGCACGGATTTGACATTCACGGGAAGAAACTGATCATTGCCGGAACCGGCGGCGCAGGTACGGCGATTCAGATTGCAGCCGCCCTGGGCGGTGCAAAGAAAATCGTGATCCTGGCCCGAAAATCTTCCCCGCGTTTTGCAAACGGTGAGGAGACGGTGCGCAAGATCCGGGAACATGTGCCGGAGTGCCAGGCAGAGATCTTTGATCTGGAGGATGCGGAAGTGCTGCGCAGGGAACTGGCGGACGCGGATCTGTTCTGCAACGCCACAAAGGTAGGCATGAAACCGATGGATGACCAGAGTGTGATTCCGGATGTGAGTATGCTGCGGCCGGAACTGGTGGTTTCTGATATTGTATACAATCCGAGAGAAACCAAACTGTTAAAGGATGCAAAGAAAGCCGGATGCAAGGTGATTCCGGGAATCGGTATGCTGCTGTGGCAAGGGGCCGAGGCCTTCCGCCTGTACACCGGACAGGAAATGCCGGTGAAGGAAGTGCAGGAGCGGTATTTCAGCGAATAGGAATGGGCGGATAGTAGAATGGAACGATTGGAACAGTATGATGTGGCAGTAGTAGGCGGAGGTACTGCCGGATGCGCAGCGGCAGCCGGAGCAGCCATGGCCGGAGCCAGGGTCGTTTTGATAGAGCGCAATGCTTATCTGGGTGGGGAGGCAACCCATTCCGGTGTCGGAGCTTTCTGTGGCTTTACAACCTGTGGGAAAAATCCGGTCCGAGTGGTAGAGGGCGCCGGAAGTCTGGTACTTGCGGAATTGGAAAAGCTTGGAGCTCCGGCGCAGAATCGTTTGTCTGCTTTCGGCAACTGGAATATTTCTTTTCAGCCGGAATACTTAAAATGCGCGCTGGATCATCTCCTGCAGAATCTACAGGCAGACCTGTTCCTTCATAGTCCGGTCATTGGTGCACAGACAGAGAAGAACCGGATCTGTGCATTGAACTGCGTGGATGATGAGGGGATGTTTGAGATCAGGGCGAAGGCATTTGTGGATGCATCGGGGGATGCAAACCTGGCACGCCTGGCCGGAGCAAAGGTTATGTGGGGGGATGCGCAAGGACGGGTTCAGGCAGCCTCCCTTCCGTTTCGGCTGAGCGGTGTTGACATCACAAAAGATATGTCGCCTGCGGCTGTGAAGTGTGCAGTGGAACAGGCCAGAAATGCCGGTATGGAACATCTTCCAAGGGAGAGTGGATTCCTGCTGACGCTGGAGGGGTCCCAGGTGGTCTGTGCCCTGATCCCAAGTGTGATGCCGGAAGGCTTGTCTGCCCGGGAGCTTACCAGAATGGAACAGGAGCTGAGAGAGCAGGCCGTGAGTTATGCAGCGGCCTTGAAGCGTTATATGCCCGGCATGGAACACAGCGAGCTGGTCATGATCGGCCCTTCCATTGGACTCAGGGAGACCAGAAGGCTGGTGGGCCGGACACAGCTGACCGGTGAGGATGTGCTTTCCGGACGCAGACGGGCCGACGGGATTGCCCGGGGCGGCTGGAAACCGGAGATCCACAGGAGCATGACGAAGATGGCCACCTATCTGGCGGTAAAAGAGGGCAGCTGGTTTCATATTCCCATGGGAGCATTACAGTCAGAAACACTGGAAAATCTGTACGGAGCTGGAAGAATGGTCTGGGCAGATGATACCGCCTTTGCGGCAGTAAGAGTTATGGGGACCTGCTTTGCCACCGGGCATGCGGCCGGAGTGGCTGCGGCACTGCAGGCAGATCTGGGTCAGATGCCCTGTGTGGAGAAGGTACGGGCGGAACTGCAAAAACAGAGGGGGCTGGTGTAAATAGTATTGGAATATGACAGTACAAGAGAGGACTCGAGATTATGAAACGCAATGCAGGTTATTTATTTCTGTTGATCACATTTTTTTGCTGGGGCAGCATTTATATTGTAAGTAAGTATGCCCTGGCGGTTATGGGACCGGTGACGGTCGGAATGTGCCGGTACGCGGTATCGGTATTATGCCTTTATGGACTTCTGAAGCTGAAAGGCGGAGCGAAGAAGATTCAGCCGGAACACTGGAAGTATCTGCTGATCCTGGGTGGCCTGGGATATTTTGTTTCTATAATATTGCAGCTTGGCGGAACGGCCCTGTTATCCGGTTCCCTGGCATCCCTGATCAACTCCTTAAACCCGGTGGTTATTTCCATTATGGCGGCTCTGTTTTTAAAGGAGCAGATCACCTGGAAGAATGTAGTCAGCATCGTGGTCTCCCTGATCGGTGTTTACATCATTCTTGGAAAAGGCAGCATGGAGATCAACATGATGGGCGTTCTGTGTTCCATTGGATCCGTGATTCTGTGGTCTGCCGCTTCAGTATCTATCCGCAAGATTTCCGGCTACTATGATCCGGTACAGACGGCACTTTACGGCATGGTCATCGCTCTGGTGTTCAATGTTCCGGCGGCCGTGATCGAGAATGTGTTTGTGACGAGAAGCCATCCGACGGCTGTGGCCATCGGCGCATGCCTGTTTGTGGCAGTATTTGGTACGGCGGTGGCACACACTTGCTGGAATAAGGCCCTGCAGCTGTTAAATGCCAGTACCTGTTCTATGTTCTATCCTTTGCAGCCGCTGGTATCTGCGGTGATGGGTGTACTGCTTCTGCATGAGGTCATCACGCCGTCCTTTGTGGTAGGCGCAGTGCTGATCTGCGCCGGTGTGGTTGTGACATTTCTGCCAACGAAGGCGAAAGAATGACCGATTTTCATACAGTTTCGAAAGCCTTTGCGCAACGCGTGAACAGCAACAAAACGATTGCGAAAATGGGGAACTGCTGATATAATTGCATATAGAAAATCAGTAATTGCGTGGCGGAGGTGCTGGCGGTTACAGAAGCATGGTTCCGGGCCTTCGTGGGAGCAAAGCAGCTTCCTAAAGTGCCCGGAATTGTGTTACAGTTTGGAGGAATTTATGGAAACAACGCAGACAAAGCAGCCCGGCTGTAATATTTTCCTGATTGGCTTTATGGGAGCGGGAAAGAGCACCATTGCGGCAGAACTGAAACGGCAGCTTCAACTGGAATTGATTGAGATGGACCAGCTGATTGAAGAGCAGCAGGGCATGCCGATCACGGAGATTTTCGCAAAGTATGGCGAGGATCATTTCCGGAAACTGGAAACAGATATGCTGGTCAGCTTTCAGGACAAAACCAACACCGTAGTTTCCTGCGGCGGCGGCATTGTGGTGCGGCCGGAGAATCAGGTGCATATGAAACGTAGCGGAAAGGTAGTGCTTCTGACGGCATCCCCGGAAACAGTTTATGAGCGGGTGAAAGACAGCAGCAACCGCCCGGTTTTAAATGGTCATATGAATGTAGAATATATTGCCGGACTGCAGGAAAAGCGCCGGGCACTCTATGAGGCGGCTGCAGATATCGTGGTAGCCACCGATGGCAAGAAGCCGGAGGAAATCTGCCGGGAGATTGCAGCGCGAATTTTGTAAGGACAGAGCGTTCCGCTGCTGTTTGCGCAACGCGTGAACAGTAACGAGAAAATCACTCAGAAAAGGGGGATTTGATTATGGGTTTATTTGGAAGAAAAAAACAGAACACAGAAAATATGCCTGAGACTGTGGAAAAGGCAGTCGCAGAGGTACCGGCTGAAAATACCAATCCGGGAGATATGAGCCTGGGCGGTGACCGCATGGTATGTTGGCATCAGATGGATCATGCATTATCCGGAGACGGTCAGGGTGTGGTCATGAAGTTCTACATTGAGAATTTCAAACGGATGAACGAGCTGTTTGGTTTCTCTTACTGCGAGGAACTGTTAAAGGCAATTCTGGAATATCTGAGAGAAAAGACCGGCTGTACCGTGTACCGCTATGTGGGTGTGGAATTTATCACCATTTTAAGAAGCCGTACCCAGGGACAGGCGGTGCGACTCGCAGAAGAAATTCTGGAACGGTTCTCACAGAACTGGAATATCCGCGGGACAGGCTGTATGTGTTCCTGTCAGATTGGACTTTGCTCCTATCCGGGATATGCGTCCAGTGCGGACGAAATCTTAAAATATCTGGATCTGGCAGTCAGCAAGGCAGCGGAGACCGGCATCAATCAGTATGCCATTTACGATTCCAAGCTGCATGCCATGTATCTGCGCAAGCAGGCTATTGCCAAGTATATCAGTACGGCTCTGGAGAATCATGAGCTGGAGATCCGCTTCCGTCCTACCTACAACACGAAGGAAAACCGCTTTGTCCGTGCGGAATACTATATGCGGATGTTTGTAAAAGATATTGGCATGGTTGGCAGCGCGGAGTTTGTTCCAATCGCGGAGGATACCGGACAGATCAGCAGCGTGGAGTATTACGCGCTGGAGCAGGTAGCCCGGGAAATCGCAGAGCTGGAGAAGCAGGGCATCGCGTACGAGTCCATTGCCGTTCCGGTCTCTCCGGTGCTGCTCATTCAGGAGAATTTCGTGGATACGGTTCAGAGCATGATTGAGAAATACCAGATCCCGTCCGGCAAGCTGGCCGTGGAGATTGATGAATATGCTCTTACCACCACACCGGTTATCATTGAGATTGTGATGCAGCAGTTAAAGGATCTGGGTGTGGAGCTGATCTTAAACAACTTTGGTTCCGGCTATTCTGGAATCAGCAAGATTCTGGAGCTCCCGGTGGATACGCTGAAATTTGAGCGCATGTTCATGTGGCAGCTGGAAACCAACCAGAAGTCCGAACCGATTGTAGAGTGCCTGATCAAGGCAGCAGACAAGCTGGGCAAGCGCCTCATTGCAGAAGGTGTGGAGACTCAGCGTCAGTTAGATATTCTGGCAAAGTTTGGCTGCGAGTACCAGCAGGGCTACTATTATGCACCGACTATTCCGAAGGAGCTTCTGGCTGATGTCCTGGGAAAGTCCATGGATGAGACCAGAACAGTGCTGGATCAGGAACGGGAGAAGCTGAAACGGTAATAAAAGCTGCGCATAGAAAAAGCACGTCCCTTACGCATTTGCGGGGCGTGCTTTTTGTTTCACAGGAAAGATTACCGGCATATAAACCAGAAAATATTATATCCATCCTTACAGTCCACACCATAGGGCATATCGTGTGCTTTTAAAATGGTGCTGACGATGGAAAGTCCGATGCCGGTGCCGAGGCGGCGGCCGCTCTGGTGCTGGCTGCGCTGGTAACGTTCCCAGATGATGGCGCGGTCTTCCTCCGGGATGGGGGCACCGGGGTTTGCGACTTCCACGAGACAGTTATTTTCTTTCGGTATCAGCCGGATGAAGATTTCCTGGTTTTCCGGTGAGTGATTGATGGCATTGTTTAAGAGGTTTCGCATGACCTGACTCATTTTCAGGGAATCCACCTCAAAATTCAGCGGAGCGTCCGGCGCTTCCAGTGTCAGTGTGATGCCATGTTCCGCGGCAGCCTGATGACAGCGGGTCAGTTCCGCGTTTACGATATCCCGCAGATCATACCAGTCTTTTTTCAGCTTGCTGTATCCGGCTGAAAACTGGGAGTAGTCCAGGATATCATTGACCATCTCGCTCATGCGGTTGGACTCGCTGATGATGAGGTTCAGGTTTTCATTGCGCATCTCGTCATCTTTCCAGGTGATGTCCCGCACCATCTCCGCATAGCCGGTGATGAGGGCTAACGGGGAGCGTAGCTCATGGGAGACGTTGGCAATGACCTCCCGGCGCAGAACATCCAGCCGCTGTAAGGCCAGCCGCAGCTTCCCGACGGATTGGGACAGCTGTCCGAGCTCATCCTGGCGTTCCAGATCCGGGCCGATCGAAAAGTCATTTTCGGTCAGCTTGTCCACTGCCCTTTTGATCTGAAAGATGGGGCGGGAAAACTGTCTGGAGAGGACTGCGGCCAGTACCGATGCGATGCCGGTCAGAAGAATGCTCAGAATGATGAGCTGGGAACGGTTCAGGTTTAAAACGGTCCGGGTCATCAGGGCGTTGCGCAGGATCAGGTAGTTATGCTCTCCGTTGCAGGTGACCGGGAAACCAAGCTCGTAGCCGATGATCTTTCCGTGCATCCGCTCAATGTGCCGGTAGGGGCGGCCTGCCAGCAGCTCCCTGAAATCAGGCTTCTGGCGGGTCATCTCCGGATCGTCGAGTTTGCGCTCCCATTCCTGCGGCTGCACCAGGTGTCCAGAGGAGTACATTTTGATGAGGGTGCCGTCCTCAGAGACCAGGAGCAGCTCTCCGCCGATGTGGCTGATAAAGGATAAGAGCTTTTCATCCTCTCCGATATCGCGGGTGCGCAAATCCTCCATGACCGGGGAAAGCCGGTCCAGAGCTTCATTAACGGCGGCATTCGCGTAATTCTGTTCAAACAGAAAAATCTGCACCACCCACATAAAGCCGATCCCGAACATGACCGGGATCATCATAAAGGCCCAGAGCCGGAAAACCATCCGGTTTTTCAGGGCAGAAAGTCTAATTTTCATCTGTTTTTTCAAATTTATACCCCACTCCCCATACAGTCTGGATCAGCTTCCGGTAAGGTCCGATGTGTTCCCGCAGAGACTTGATGTGCGTGTCCACGGTGCGGGCATCACCGCAGTACCGGTATCCCCACACAGTTTCCAGCAGCTTGTCGCGGCTCAGGACGATGTGCTCGTTCTGCGCCAGCTTGTACAGCAGGTCAAATTCCTTGGGTGGCAGAGTGATCTTTTTTTCGTCTAATGTGACGATCCGGGAATCCGGGAAAATGGAAAGTCCGCCAAAGGCCAGCTCCTTTGTGACGGGTGCTGTTGTACGGACCTGGGTGCGGCGCAGCACGGCTCCGATGCGGGCCATCAGCTCTTTGGGACTGAATGGCTTTGCAACATAGTCATCGACACCGAGCCGGAATCCGTTTAACTTATCATATTCTTCATTTCGAGCGGTCAGCATGATGACCGGTACCTGGCTGAAGCCGCGGATGGCTTCGAGGGTTTCAAAGCCGTCCGGCCCCGGCATCATGACATCCAAAAGCACCAGGTCAAAGGCACTTTGCTTTAAAGCAGTAACCGCGGCAGCTCCGTCTCCGGCCTCCGTGCATTCGAAGCCTTCCAGCTCTGCGTAGGTGCGCACCAGGCGGCGCAGGTGCGGATCATCATCGGTGATAAGAATGTGCGGCATGGATCTTTCTCCCTTCTACGTTCTTCTGGGATTATAACATCTTTTCCCGGCTTCTGAAACTTCCCTCACAGAATTATGCGGATTTTCTCACACTTTTCTCACATTTCCTATTTAAGCTTTGTAGCATGTCAGAATATGTGCGGAAAGGAGTGCCTTATGAACCAGAAATCTTCAGCAAGACCACCGGATCGCGGAATATTAAAAAAGGAGCTGTTTGGGTATGCGGGCATCTGTCTGGTCCTGCTTTTGCTATTGGGGACCGGAGAAAGACTGTTTGATACCTTTCCGATGCAGGGTGTGCTCAGCGCGTTGAGTTATCTGGTCGTGGGAGGCCTTGGCATGTCAGCCGGGATTTTCCGGTTCCGGCCTGAGACAGAGCGGTCCGAGTTTTTTAAGACCTTTACGCTGCTGTATCATCCCGGAGTCTGGATTCTGGCGGCAGCCTCCTTTCTGGAGAAAGCAGGAATCGCTGTGGTGCACGTCACAGAAAACCTGCATCTGGTTTATATTGCCGGATGGACCTTTCTGGTGGCAGGCATGATCGTGCTGGTGGTGATCCTGCGGGGCAGCCGCATGTAACGTAACAGGAAATATAGAAGGTGAAGGAGTGTAAGATGGATAAGAAGAAAAAAATCATGGCAGGAGCAGGCGCGGCAGTGATCATTCTTGCAGGCGCAGCATTTTTCCTTACAGGGAAGGGCGCAAAAGGCGGTCAGGGAGGCCCCGGAGGCATGGGAGGTCCCGATGGAATGATGCAGGAATCCACGGTAACGGTGGTGAATGCGGCAAATCCGACTACGGGAGATGTTTCCGTAACCTCCAGCCTGACCGGTACGGTTGAGGCAGCCGATGTGGTGTATGTGTACGCCAAGGCCGGCGGCGATGTGACTGCCGTGAATGTCAAGGCCGGTGACATGGTCAGCCAGGGACAGGTGCTGATGGAGATCAACACCGAGCAGGTAGAATCCGCAAGGAACAACATGGATTCCGCCCAGGTCAATCTGTCCCAGGCCCAGAGCAACTTGAGCAGAATGCAGATCCTTTATGACAGCGGTGATCTGTCTGACCAGGAGTATGAGCAGTATCAGAACAGTCTGAAATCCGTGCAGCTCCAGTATGAATCCGCGAAGCTTCAGTACGATAAGCAGGTGGAGTACAGCACCATCACCGCACCAATCGCAGGCCGCGTGGAGAGCGTGGATGTGGATGTATATGACCGTGTCAACCAGTCTGCCCAGCTCTGTGTCATTGCGGGCGAAGGTCAGAACAGTATCACCTTTTATGCGACCCAGCGTATGGTACAGAATTTAAAGACCGGAGATGAGCTGGAGATTTCAAAAAACGGAAATACTTATACCGGAAACATCACCGAGATCAGCAACATGGTCGATGAGAGCAATGGCCTGTTCAAGGTAAAGGGTGATATGGAGAGCAGTGATGAGATCGCGATCGGAAGTACCGTGAAGATCACGCTGGTGACCGAGCGTGCCGAGAACGTGATGCTGGTTCCGGTAGATGCCATCTATTACAGCGGCGGCAAGGGCTATGTCTACTTATATGAAGATGGCAAGGCAAAAATGGCTTCCGTGGAGGTTGGCCTTTATGATTCCGAGAACGCGCAGATCCTTTCCGGTGTGAATGCCGATGATATGGTAGTCAGCACCTGGAGCTCCAATCTGTATGAGGGTGCGGATATCCGTCTGAAATCCGATGCTGAGGCAGCCGATGCAGCAGGTGACGGTCAGGGTGCAGGCGGTCAGACCCCGGCAGGTGATGCACAGGGTGCAGGCGGTCAGGCCCCGGCAGGTGATGCACAGGGCGCAGGCGATCAGGCTCCGGCAGATGACGCACAGGACACAGACAGCAAGGCACCGCAGGGCGCGCCTGCAGCTGGCGGCGCACAGAACGGAAACGCAGCACCGAAAGCACAGTAAGGAGGCAGACGTAAATGGGAATTACCAGATTTGTACTGAAGCGTCCGGTCACCGTGCTGATGGCGCTCTTATGCCTGATCGTGTTCGGTATTTCTTCAGTGTTTAACGCAACACTGGAGCAGATGCCGGATATGGATCAGCCGATGATGATCATTATGGCAAACTATTCCGGCGCCAGCCCGGAGGACATGGATGAGCTGGTAACGCAGCTCATTGAGGATCAGGTCAGCACACTGGAGGGAGTGAAGAGTATGAGCTCTACCACCAGTGAGGGCCGTTCCATGATCATGCTGGAGTATGATTACGACACCGATATGGATGAGGCCTACAGCGACTTAACCAAGAGCTTAAACAGCATCCGTGATCTGCCGGATGATGTAGAGCCGACGGTCATGGAGATGAACAACAACGCCCAGGCCAGCATGATGCTTACTATTGCGAATCCGTCCCAGGAAAATCTCTATGACTATGTAGATCAGAAGATTGTGCCGGAACTGGAAAAGCTCAGCACCGTGGCAGAGGTATCCACGATGGGCGGTTCCTCTGAGTATATCAAAATTGAACTGATGTCCGATATGATGGATCAGTACAATGTGAGCATTAGCGATATCAAGTCCGCCATGTCGGCAGCCAACCTGTCCTATCCGTCCGGAAGCGCAGAGTCCGGCAATCTGGACTTATCCGTGTCTACGTTAACGCAGCATGACACGCTGGATGAGCTGCTGGAAATGCCGATCACGGTATCCGGAAATAAGATCATTTACCTGGAAGATATTGCAGTGGTTTCTTACGCGGAGGAGCAGAAGGGCGGTGTCTCCCGTTATAATGGAGAGGAGACTATCTCCATTTCCCTGACCAAGCAGCAGAGCAGCACTGCGATGGATTTGTCCAAGCAGGTGCAGAAGATCATCAAAAGCCTGCAGAATGATGATGATGATCTGACCATCACCGTAGCCAGGGATGAGGCAGACTCCATCCAGGACTCCTTAAAGGATGTGGCAGAGACCATGGTGATGGCGGTCGTTATTTCCATGATCATCATTTTCCTGTTTTTCGGAGATTTCAAGGCATCTCTGATCGTCGGAAGCTCGATCCCGACCTCCATCCTGATGTCCCTGATCGTTATGACGCGGGCGGGATTTACGCTGAACATCATTACCATGAGCGGTCTGGTCCTCGGTGTCGGCATGATGGTCGATAACTCGATCGTAGTTCTGGAAAGCTGCTTCCGCTTTACGGATAAGGGCGGCGGCTTTGTTGAAACGAGAAAAGCCGCGATCGATGGTACGGCAGCCGTTCTGGAATCCATTATCGGCGGTACCGTTACGACCTGTG
>ENA-UESL01001320-UESL01001320.1-human-gut-metagenome-genome-assembly--contig:-NODE-1320-length-10838-cov-18.453025_pt1 | contig 10838 bp, 9 predicted proteins | sample MGYA00243008_ERZ508009 | MGnify/ENA primary metagenome ERZ508009 (study PRJEB26167, sample SAMN06115396) | human gut metagenome | host: Homo sapiens | place: China:Guangxi | collected 2016-06-08...
GGCTGCTGCATTTTTTAAATGACCGTGTCGGTTGTTTAGCAGGTTAAAAGAACAATTTTATAATTTTTACGAAACGTCCCGCACTACCAAGTGCAGGACATTTCTTTTATGGTGCGATGCCGCAGATTTAGAAAAAAGTTGTATTCTGAGAAGGAATGACTTATGATACTTGCATGGAAGCTTTAATGTGAAAGTAAATACAGCTTGTAGGAGTATTGGTTTAGTGAAAAGTTATGGAGGGAAAGTAAAAAAGTTACAGACTGATTTTTTGAAAATAATGGAGGTATATGATGCAGCTGACTGTGTTGGTAGATAACAATACTCTGATTGACCGTTATTATTTAGGTGAGCCGGGCGTAGCCTATTATCTGGAAGATGGTGATGTCAGAATTTTATTTGATGTGGGTTATTCGGATATATTTCTTAGAAACGCCCAGGCGTTGGGGATTGATTTGAGCCGCTTACAGCAGGTAGTGCTTTCACATGGGCATAATGATCATACACGGGGTTTGCTATGGCTGAGCGAGCAGGAATATTTTTCTGAACTGCAGCTGCTGGCGCATCCGGATGCCCTGAAGCCGAAGCAGTTTGCCGGCGAAGCTATAGGCGCCCCTTTTACAGCACAGCAGCTGCAGGAAAAGTGCAGGCTGCGGCTTAGTAAAGAACCGGTATGGTTAACAAAACGGCTGGTTTTTTTAGGCGAGATCCCAACACTGAACGATTTTGAACAGCGGCATGGGTTTGGCAGTGCTGAGGATCCTGTAGATTTAGTACTTGATGATACGGCTTTAGTTTACCGAGGCTCAGAAGGATTATTTGTGATTACAGGCTGTTCGCACAGCGGGATCTGCAATATCATTGAATATGCTAAAAAGGTTTGCGGTGAAGCTAAGGTTCAGGGGGTTATCGGCGGCTGGCATTTATTTAAGGTCGACGACCGTCTGGAAAAAACGATCGCCTATTTACAGAAGCATAATATCCGGGAGCTGTATCCGTGCCACTGCTGTTCCTTTCAAGCGAAAGCGGCAGTACATGCACAGATACCTGTTACAGAAATTGGTGTTGGTAAGGTTATTGAGATAAACTGAAAAATACCTCGGGATTTTTCCCGAGGTATTTTTATTTATTTTCAGCTATAGTCTTCTATTAGAACAGAATAAACAGTAATCTCAGAACGGCAAATTTTTACAACTTTTTTACAGCGGGGAGGGTTCTTTTGACAGCGGCTTTACGCAAGGTAGTAGTACAATAAGTCATCATCAGTAGTAAGGTGATTTGCAAGTGGTGTTTTTGTACAAGGAGGGAAAATGATGATGGAAATGCTGCCCTTGACTGAGTTATGGCTCAGTTCGCTTTTAGCAGTAGGTATTTTATTTTATCTGATTTATGCATTATTGAAACCGGAGGATTTTTAAAATGACAAAAGACATTATGCTATTTGTGCTGTTTTTAGCCGTATTATTGCTGTGCGCCTGGCCGCTTGGTAAATATATGGCGCGAGTTTTTAATTACGAAAAAACCTGTGGTGAAAGATTTTTTGCACCTTTGGAAAATATTTTTTATAAAATGGCCAAAGTTAACCCGCGTACAGAAATGCCGTGGAAGGAATACTGCCTGAATCTCATTATTTTTAATGCTTTAGGTATGTTATCACTCTTTGTTTTGCAGCTGACGCAGGCTTTTTTACCGCTCAATCCGCAGCAGTTGCCCAACGTCGAAACCTGGCATCTTGCTTTTAATACGGCTGCCAGCTTTATGACCAATACTAACTGGCAGGCTTATAGCGGCGAAACGACTTTAAGTTATTTGACACAAATGCTGGGCTTGACTGTACAAAACTTCTTGTCGGCGGCAACAGGAGCTGCTGTCGCAATTGCTCTGATCCGTGGTCTGGTGCGTAAAAATACTGGTGAGTTAGGCAATTTTTGGGCAGATATAATCAGATGTACGACCAGAATACTGCTGCCGATTTGTGTTGTAGCAACATTGCTGCTGGTTTCTCAGGGTGTTATCCAAAACCTTAATCCTTATGTCGATGTACAAACCGTCGAAGGGGCACAGCAGACTATTGCTATGGGACCGGTTGCTTCTCAGGAAGCGATTAAGGAGCTGGGTACCAATGGCGGCGGTTTTTTTAATGCCAATTCTTCTCATCCGTTTGAAAATCCGACTCCCTGGAGCAATTTCCTGGAAATGTTTTTGATTTTAGTGATCCCTACAGGTTTATTATTTACTTTTGGTGAGATGTGTAAAGATAAAAAACAAGGCTATGCTGTTTTGGCATCCATGCTGCTGCTTTTTGTTTTGATGCTGGGGGTTTGCTATGCTTCTGAAAAATATGGTAATCCGATAGTTGCTGCGCAGGGCATCAGCGGCGATACTGCTATGGAGGGCAAAGAAGTCCGTTTTGGTATCGGCAGCAGCAGTTTGTTTGCAACGGTTACCACAGCTGCGTCCTGCGGTGCAGTAAACTCGATGCATGACAGCTACACCGGTATCGGCGGATTAGTGCCTATGCTGCAGATGATGCTGGGAGAAGTTGTTCTGGGCGGTGTCGGCGCCGGATTTTACGGTATGATGCTGTATGTATTTATCACAGTTTTCATTGTTGGCCTGATGGTAGGACGTACACCTGAATATCTGGGGAAAAAGATTGAAGCAAAAGAAGTTGTTTTGACAATTGCCGGACTTTTGATTCCGGCTGCCACTATTTTAACGATGTCGGCTGTATCCTGTCTTACGGAAGCCGGTCAGGCCGGGATATCCAACCCCGGGCCGCATGGTCTCAGTGAAATCTTATACGGTTTCGCTTCCGGTGTCGGCAATAACGGCAGTGCTTTTGCCGGTTTGGGCGCCAATAGCCTGTGGTACAATTGGTACAATGTTTTGATCGGTTTGGCAATGCTGATCGGCCGCTTTGCCGTTATTGTGCCTGTTTTGGCCATTGCAGGCAATATGGCAACCAAAAAAATCGCTCCTGCCAATGCCGGTACTTTTAATACGGGCAGCAGTCTTTTTGCCGTGCTTTTGGCCGGTGTTGTTTTGATCGTCGGCGCGTTGACTTTTTTACCGGCCCTGGCCCTGGGACCGATCGTAGATCAATTGTTTATGCTGCAGGGCAAGGTATTTTAAGGAGGATCTGAGATGAAAAGAGATAGACAACAGCAAGAGATTTTGGGCGAGGCCGTGCGTAATGCGTTCCTGAAGCTCGATCCTCGTATCCAATGGAAGAATCCTGTTATGTTCATAGTTTTTCTGGGCGCGATTTTAGTAGCAGTTCTGGCTGTACGTGCTTTTATGGCAGGCAATACACAGGAAGGCTGGTTTGACCTGCATATAGATTTATGGCTGTGGTTTACGGTTCTGTTTGCCAATTTTGCCGAAGCCGTAGCCGAAGGCCGCGGCAAAGCGCAGGCAGAAAGTCTGCGTAAAGCCCGCAAATCTCTGCAGGCAAAGAAAATCAAAGCTGATGGCAGTTTTGAAATCGTCGGTTCCGAAGCTATCCGCAAGGGTGATATAGTTTTGGTTGAAGCTGGCGATACCATTCCTAACGACGGCGAAGTAATCGAAGGCATGGCATCGGTGGATGAAAGCGCTGTTACCGGTGAATCAGCGCCTGTTATCCGCGAATCAGGCGGTGATAAATCTTCTGTAACCGGCGGCACTAAGGTGTTATCCGACTGGATTAAAGTCAGGGTGACTACTAATCCCGGCGAAACCTTTCTCGATCGGATGATCGGGCTGGTTGAAGGTGCTAAACGTCAGAAAACCCCGAATGAGATCGCCTTGACGCTTCTTTTGGTTGGTTTGACGATTATCTTTTTGTTTGCAGTAGTAACTTTGGAACCGTTTGCGATTTATTCCGGTACGGTTATTTCTGTAACGGCACTGGTTGCGCTGCTGGTTTGCCTGATTCCTACAACGATCGGCGGTTTGCTGTCAGCGATAGGTATTGCCGGAATGGATCGGCTTTTGGGACGTAATGTCCTGGCAATGAGCGGCCGTGCTGTAGAAGCAGCCGGTGACGTAAATGTGCTGCTGCTTGATAAAACGGGGACGATTACCCTGGGCAACAGGATGGCGACGGAATTTATTCCTGCTGCTGGCATTACTGCGGGAGAACTGGCCGATGCGGCACAGCTGGCTTCTTTGGCTGATGAAACTCCGGAAGGGCGTAGTATCGTTGTCCTGGCTAAAGAAAAATATGGCCTGCGTGAGCGTGATCTTACACATTTACAGGCAGAATTCATTCCTTTTACCGCCCAGACCAGAATGAGCGGTATTGATATCGTCGATGCCAGAATACGTAAGGGATCGATGGAAGCCATGCAGAACTATGTCAGCGAACTGGGTGGGGCTTTTCCTGCTGAAGTCCGCAGTGCCTGTGAAAATATTGCGCATCAGGGCGGTACACCTTTAGTAGTTGCCAAAGATAAACAGGTCCTGGGTGTTATTTATCTGAAGGATATCGTCAAAGGCGGTATTAAAGAACGTTTCAGTGAATTGAGGAAAATGGGCATCAAAACGATCATGATCACTGGTGATAACCAGTTGACAGCGGCAGCGATCGCTGCCGAAGCCGGTGTGGATGATTTTCTGGCTGAAGCAACGCCGGAAGCGAAATTGAAAATGATCCGTTCCTATCAGCAGCAGGGAATGCTGGTAGCAATGACAGGTGACGGTACTAATGATGCGCCGGCACTGGCTCAGGCAGATGTGGGCGTTGCAATGAACAGCGGTACACAGGCGGCTAAGGAAGCGGGCAATATGGTCGATCTTGATTCCAATCCAACGAAATTGATCGAAGTTGTGGAGATCGGTAAACAACTTTTGATGACACGCGGTTCCCTGACAACTTTCAGTATTGCCAATGATATTGCCAAATATTTTGCGATTATCCCGGCTTTGTTTGCCGCAACTTATGCACCGTTGGAAGTGCTCAATATCATGCAGCTGCATTCACCGCAGAGCGCTATTTTAAGCGCCGTGATTTTCAATGCGCTGATCATCATCGCGCTGATACCGCTGGCGATGAAAGGCGTAGCCTATAAACCGCTGGGAGCTTCTAAAATACTGCAGAGAAATCTGCTGATCTATGGTGTTGGCGGTATCATCGTACCGTTTATTGGCATCAAGATCATTGATGTGCTTTTAGTTGCTTTAGGCTTGGCTTAAGAAAGAATGAGGTGGAAATATGGGCGCGATAATAAGATCGTTAGTAATGGTTGTAACCTTGAGTATTTTTACCGGGCTGGTTTATCCGCTGGCCATGACAGGCTTGGCGCAAGTGGTATTTCCCAGCCGGGCTAATGGTAGTATAATAATAAAAGACGGAGTTCCGGTAGGATCGGCTCTGATCGGTCAGGCGTTCACAGATGCCCGCTACTTCAGCAGCCGCCCTTCTGCAGGCGGTAATGACGCTGCCAATTCAGGCGGCACTAACTATGGCGGTACCAGCGCTAAACTGCAGCAGCAGGTCGGCGAGCTGGCAGAGTCTGTACGTGCGGCCAATGGCTGGACATCTGATCAAGAAGTGCCCAGCGTACTGGTAACAAATTCCAGCAGTGGTTTGGATCCGCACCTGACGCCGGCAGCTGCTTATTGCCAGGTCGAACGTATTGCCAAAGTACGTGGTCTGGAAATCAGACAGGTACGCGATCTGGTTTCAGAACATATTGAAAATGCTGATTTGGGAGTTGTCGGAGAGGACAGAGTCAATGTTTTAAAATTGAATCTGGCGCTTGATAATTTACAACAGAATCAATAAAAGTTAGGGCTGCATTCAGGCAGCCCTATTTGACTATCTTGCGAAGGAGAAGGTTATGGAACTGACAGAGAAACCTCAAAGTGGACATGAATATGCTGAAACGCTGCTGGCTGCTGCCAATAAAGAACAGCGCGGCAAGCTGACTGTTTTTTTAGGTGCTGCTGCCGGTGTTGGTAAAACATGTAGCATGCTGCAGGAAGCACATGCCCGTCTGCGGGAGGGGACTGACGTTGTACTAGGCCTGGTGCTTACGCACGGGCGCAAAGAGACAGCAGCGCTTTTGGAAGGTTTGCCGCGTATCCCCGAGCAGGAAATAGAATATCATGGCAAGATGCTGCAGGAAATGGATCTGGATGCTATTCTCAGACGCCGCCCGCAGCTGGTAGTCGTTGATGAACTGGCGCACAGTAATGTGCCGGGTTCGCGCCATCAGCGGCGGTATCAGGATGTAGAAGAACTTTTGGCTGCCGGTATCGACGTTTATACTGCTGTCAATATCCAGCATATCGAAAGCCTGAATGACGTTGTTGCTCAAATTACCGGGAGTATTGTTCGTGAGACTGTACCGGATGCGTTTTTTGAGCTGGCAGATGATATCAGATTGATCGATATTCCGCCTAAAGAATTACTGCAGCGTTTGAAGGAAGGCAAGGTTTATCGTCCGCAGCAGGCCCAGCAGGCGTTGCGGGGATTTTTCAGACAGGGCAATATCAGCGCGCTGCGTGAGCTGGCTTTAAGATTTACGGCCCGGCATGTTGATCAGGATATGCTGGCCTATATGCGCCTGCATAAAATAGAAGGTCCCTGGCCGGCTTCCGGCAAGGTCATGGTTTGCGTCAGCGCCAGTCCCTTTTCAGCACAGCTGATCAGAGCGGCGCAGCGTTTAGCTCAGGGACTGCACGCAGAATTTTTGGCTGTGCATATCGAAACACCGGAAAGACGATTTCCTCATGGTGATAAAGAACGGGAAAGGCTTTGGCGTAACCTGAATCTGGCTAAAGAGCTGGGAGGTCAGATCCTGACTACTGCCGGTACGGATTTTGTGGAAACGGTTCTGCAGATCGCTGTCAGAGAAAATGTTACCGCGATCGTGGTCGGGAAATCAGGGCCGCGCCGCTGGTATGAGATAGGCCGAAAAACCTTGGTTGACAGATTGATTGACAGGAGCGGGTTTATCAATGTTTATGTCATCCAGGGACGGGAAGAGGAAGAAAAGTCTCCTGTCATCACTACGGCAGTACCGCAGCAGCAGGCCGGCTGGCGCCAGTATGTAGGGGCGCTGGCGGCAGTTATCATTACTACTGGGCTTTGCTATGTTTTCCGCGGTCAGCTGGAGCTGGTCAATATATCCTTACTGTATTTGCTGCCGGTATTGTTGACAGCAGCCTGGTGGGGCAGAAGTACGGCCTATGTAACAGCGCTCTTTTGTGTTTTAGGTTTTGACTTTTTATTTTTGGAACCGATTTTTACTTTTACTATTTATGATATCAGATATCTGTGGAGCTTTCTGATCTTTGGACTGGTAGCATTTTTAGTCGGTGGAAAGACAGAATCGCTGAGGCGGGAATTGGAAAGTACCAGACGCCGTGAAAGCAATGTCAACAGTCTATACCGTTTCAGCAGCCGTATTGCCGCAGTCGATGACGCAGTGACAATCATGGAAGAATTTGTCAGTCATGTGGGACGAGAGCTGCAGCGGACAGTGCTGATTTTATTGCCTGAAAGTAAAGTACTGCGGCTGCAGGCCTGTTATGCTGTACAGCAGGAGGATGCGGCCGCGGAGTTTCAGCTGCCGCCGTCAGAATATGCTGTAGCAGCTTGGGTGCAGGAACACGGACAGGCCGCCGGACGTTCTACTGATACTTTACCCGGGGCTGAAAATCTTTTTTTACCGCTGATGAATGGAGAAAAAGTTATCGGTGTTGTTGGCATCGCTATCGATACACGGAAGTTATCGCCGGAGGAAAGGGCTGTACTGGGCGCGTGGGTAAGCCTGCTGGCGATCGCTTTGGTGCGGGCCGGGCTGAGCAGCGAAGCAAAACAGGCCGCAATGCTGCGTGAGGCAGATAAATTACGTACAGCGCTTTTTAATTCTGTTTCCCACGAACTGCGAACGCCTTTAGCGGCTATCATGGCTTCGGTATATACCTTAAATGATAAAGCTGTTGCTTATGGTGAGAAACAGCGGCAGCAGCTTCTGGAAACCATTGCCGATGCCTCTAAAAGGATGGAACGGATCATCGGCAACCTTTTAGATACCGCCCGTCTGGAAAGCGGGATGCTGCAGCTGAAGCTGGACTGGTGCGATCTGGAGGATGTTGTCAGCGGTGCGCTGCGGCGCAGCAAGGAACATACGCAGAGCTATAAGATCAAAGTAGAGATAGCAGACGATCTGCCGCTGATTTATGCCGATGCGGCCTTACTTGAGCACGTAGTGTTGAATTTACTGGATAATGCGGTAAAATATTCAGTAGAAGGCAGTGAGATCGAAATACAGACCTGTCTTGACGATAGCGAAGTGATCGTTATGGTCAAAGATCGGGGGCTGGGGGTGACGGCCAAAGATTTACCGCATTTGTTCGATAAATTTTACAGGGCCAGACAAACGGAGAAAATCAGCGGCACCGGTTTGGGGCTGGCGATCTGCAAAGGCATTGTCGATGCCCACCGCGGCAGGATCTGGGCGAAACAGCGCACTGGTGGCGGCAGTATTTTTGCTTTTGCCTTGCCTGTAATATTGCCGGAAGAAAAGGCTGGTGAAAAAAATGACTGAAAATACATTGCGCGTTTTAATTATTGATGATGAACCCGCAATCAGAAAGCTTTTAAAAATATCAATGCAGGCCTACGGCTATGAGCTGGGTGAAGCTGCTACAGGGCAGGACGGGCTGTTAATGGCGGCCTCCTTCAGGCCGGATATTATTTTGGTTGACCTGGGGCTGCCTGATATGGACGGTAAAGCAGTTGTGAAAGCTCTGAGGGAATGGTCGGAAACGCCGATCATTGTCCTGACGGCGCGTGAGCAGGAACAGGAAAAAATTGCCGCCTTAGATGTCGGAGCTGACGACTATGTGACCAAACCCTTTGGTATGGGTGAGCTGATGGCCAGAATGAGAGTCTGTCTGCGCCGGGCCGGTAATAAAGAAGGAGAACCGATACTGACCTGCGGCGGTTTGCAGCTCAATCTTCTGGAGCACAGGGTAGTAGTGGAAGGGCGTGAAGTAAAGCTGACGCCGACAGAGTATGAGCTGCTTAAGGTGATGCTTAAATATGCCGGACGCGTGCTGACGCATAAACAGCTGCTGAAAGCTGTCTGGGGTAATGAATATGATACGGATACTCATTATATCAGGATCTATATGCGGCAGCTGCGGCGCAAAATAGAACCTGATCCGGCGCAGCCTAAATATCTGATCACCGAAGCGGGGATTGGTTACAGGTTGCTGGGCGGCGAATAAATTTCAGATAGAAAAAAGGACTATTTCGTTAAGAAATAGTCCTTTTGCTTTAATTATTCTATTCTTGCTCAAAATAATTGTTCGATAAAGCCCGGCGGCAGTACTCCAAAAAGATCTGCCAGCATGTACATGGAGAAAAACAGCGTAACTGTAAATGCTACGGTATAGGCAATTTCTTTTTTTGCAGCGTTGGCATAAACACCGCGGATAGAACAGAAAAAGATCAAAGTCCAAATGATTTTAGCCGTCATAATTTAGCTCCTTTAGTTTTCAAAAGTTCCCTTGACAACGGCCTGCCCCTCATCTACCATCAGGCGGCCCCTGGCAAAAACTTTGTTTAAGGTCAGGTCGTCGTTCCAAACGATCAGGTCAGCGTCTTTACCTACGGCAATACGGCCTTTGTCTTCAAGCTTCAGGGCATCGGCAACATTGCAGGTTATCAGCTGTAATGCTTTGTCAAAGGGCAATACGCCGGCTTTGACGATACTCAGCATTTCTTCGTATAGATAACGTGGCGCAGCGGCAGTCAGCCCGATCAGTTCATTGTTTTCGTTAAATTTAGGCATGCTGCCGTTACCATCGCTGCTCAAGGTCAGACGTTCCAAAGGTACGCCTGCGTCTAAAGCCTGTTTAACAGCCTGAGGCACAGGGATAGCACTGCCTGTCATGCCGCAGGTCAGATCAATAATACCGCCCTGCAGTGCGAATTGGATAGTCTGTTTGTAAAGCATGGGATTTCGGTTGACATGGGTAGGACGGAACACACTGATCGGCAGCTCTGTAGTTTCAAGGATCTCAAGAACCGGTTCCAGACCGCGTTTACCGTCGCCCATATGGATGTGCAGCACGCCGGCTTTGCCGCTCAGCATACCGCCGATACGGGCTTCTGCTGCCAGGCTGGCATAAGCCTGTGTGCTGGGCATAGACGAACGGTGATCGCTCATTGCGACCTTGCCGCCCAATATTTTGTCGATCAAAACGATGTCACTGCGCAGAGTGCCGGTGATATGTCCGCTGTCAGCAGGATAGGCTCCGGAATAGATCCAGGTGGAAATGCCCTCTTCTTCCAGGCCACGGGCTTTCGCCAGCAGATTTTCCATACTGCGGGTCACGCCGTCAGTGCCAAGCAGCCCGATTACTGTCGTAGTACCTGCCGTTGTCAGCTGTGACAGCTGGATTTCAGGTACGCGGGTAGCAAAGCTGCCTTCGCCGCCGCCGCCCGTAATATGAATATGCTGGTCAATAAAACCGGTAGTGACTTTAGCCCCGCTGACGTCAATAACGGTGCAGTCAAAAGGCAGCTCGCCGATTGACGGAGCCATATGAACGATTTTACGTCCGGCCAGCAGGAGATCCTGGCAGCCTGTATCGGCAGGAGCGTAAATATGAGCATTTTTTATGAGTGTAAACATAGCTACCTCCATCAATATATAAATTAACTATTATCAATTCGCTTTAGCTGCTTATAATTCCTGCTGCCAACCAAGATTTTCTGCAGTGAAAGTAAAAAAAACTGTCGTTTTTGACATCGGGGATAAGCAGACTCTGGCTGGATGATGTAAATAATGCTGCACTTACCCCTTGCGAATACATATTTCTTATTTGAATCATAT